>Ga0208414_1000470_pt1 | contig 40008 bp, 45 predicted proteins | sample AntAceMetag02UKE_FD_184770 | JGI IMG/M metagenome (GOLD analysis project Ga0208414, IMG submission 184770) | Saline lake microbial communities from Ace Lake, Antarctica - Antarctic Ace Lake Metagenome 02UKE (SPAdes) (version 2) | ecosystem: Environmental > Aquatic > Non-marine Saline and... | reverse complement strand
CAACTGGTGCTACTGGTTCTACTGGTGCTACTGGTTCTACTGGTGCTACCGGTTCTACAGGAGCAACTGGCGCAACAGGTTCCACAGGTTCCACAGGCGCAACAGGTTCCACAGGCGCAACAGGTTCCACAGGTGCTACAGGTTCCACTGGTGCTACTGGTTCTACTGGTGCTACCGGTTCTACAGGCGCTACTGGTTCTACTGGTGCTACCGGTTCTACAGGCGCTACTGGTTCTACTGGTGCTACTGGTTCTACTGGTGCTACAGGTTCTACAGGAGCAACAGGTTCCACTGGCGCTACTGGTTCCACTGGCGCTACTGGTTCTACTGGTGCTACAGGTTCCACGGGCGCAACAGGTTCCACGGGCGCTACCGGTTCTACAGGAGCAACAGGTTCCACTGGTTCTACAGGCGCTACTGGTCAGGTTGGACCATCGGGTGAACAACTAACAGCTCAAGCAGTTATAGCAGCAACAATAAATCCTGGAGCGACAGGATCTCTTATTGTAACTGCTTTTCCTAGTGGTAATACACTGGCTCTATTAGCATATGATGAGGGGAAGTTTATTATTGTTGGAGATGAATCATCGCCTGTAGGATATTACTTGATAACAAGTGTCAACAGCTCAAGTGTAAGTAGTAGAACACTAAATATCGAAAATAATGAAGGTGTTACAGGTATTATTGCAGCTGATGATATAGTTTTTATAACAGGACCTAGAGGTAATACTGGTTCCACAGGCGCAACCGGTTCTACTGGTGCTACTGGTTCTACTGGTGCTACCGGTTCTACTGGCGCAACAGGTTCCACTGGTGCTACCGGTTCTACAGGCGCAACTGGTTCTACAGGAGCAACAGGTTCCACTGGCGCAACAGGTTCAACTGGCGCAACAGGTTCAACTGGCGCAACAGGTTCAACTGGTGCTACTGGTTCTACAGGCGCAACAGGTTCCACTGGCGCAACAGGTTCAACTGGTGCTACTGGTTCTACTGGTGCTACCGGTTCTACAGGCGCAACAGGTTCCACTGGCGCAACAGGTTCAACTGGTGCTACTGGTTCTACTGGTGCTACTGGTTCTACTGGTGCTACCGGTTCTACTGGCGCAACAGGTTCAACTGGTGCTACTGGTTCAACTGGTGCTACCGGTTCTACAGGCGCAACTGGTTCTACAGGAGCAACAGGTTCAACTGGCGCAACAGGTTCAACTGGTGCTACTGGTTCTACAGGCGCAACAGGTTCAACTGGCGCAACAGGTTCAACTGGTGCTACTGGTTCTACAGGCGCAACAGGTTCCACTGGCGCAACAGGTTCAACTGGTGCTACTGGTTCTACTGGTGCTACCGGTTCAACTGGTGCTACTGGTTCTACAGGCGCAACAGGTTCCACTGGCGCAACAGGTTCAACTGGTGCTACTGGTTCTACTGGTGCTACTGGTTCTACTGGTGCTACCGGTTCTACTGGCGCAACAGGTTCAACTGGTCATACTGGTTCTATTGGCGCAACTGGTTCTACAGGCGCAACAGGTTCAACTGGCGCAACAGGTTCAACTGGCGCAACAGGTTCAACTGGTGCTACTGGTTCTACAGGCGCAACAGGTTCCACTGGCGCAACAGGTTCAACTGGTGCTACTGGTTCTACTGGTGCTACCGGTTCTACAGGCGCAACAGGTTCATTCCCTACACCGGTGGCGGCTACCGTTACTGGTAGGTTGGTAATGTATAATACGGCGGGCAACACATGGACATATAGCACCCTCGCTACTAGTGCGACAAATAAAACCTTCGTAATTGATCATCCAGAAGATGAAAACAAATATCTGGTCCATGGTTGTCTGGAAGGTCCCGAAGCAGGTGTCTATTATCGTGGCGAAGGTTGTATCTTGAACAATAAATCGGTGACAATTAAGTTACCCGAATATGTCAAGAAATTAGCCACTAACTTCACAGTTCAAGTGACGCCTATTATGGAGTCAGATGACGAAGAAGAAAAGGAACAGGTAACCAAGTTGTATTCAGCAACAAAGGTTCGTAACAACAAGTTCACAGTTTATGGTAAGAATGGATACTTCTACTGGCACGTTCACGGAGAACGTTTGGTTATCGAAGTAGAACCAATGAAGAGTGACACTGTTGTTACAGGTGATGGTCCTTACAAGTATATTGTAGGTCAGAAACCCAAGTAAGAAAAAAGTAAGAAAAAAGTAAGAAAAAAGTAAGAAAAAAATCATAAACATAAACATAAATAAAAATCAAAATCATAAATAGAAATAGAAATAGAAACATCCAATAAAAAATATTTTTTATAATTTACATAAAATATTTTTAGGATAGGTATGGGTATGGGTATGGGTATGAATAAGGCAAGTGAATACAAGATAATAGATGTATGTGAAGGGTAATAATAATCTTTTATATATGATATTTTTGTTTTTGTTTTTGTTTTTGGTAAGAGATGTATAATGAATCCATCCATCGATTTATTGAAGACGAACATGACGTTTATTCATTGCCACATAGTGAAATAGTAGTTTCAAAACGTTCTTCAGTATGTTCATTTTCAAACTCTGATTCTAGAGCACGTGGAGACATCTTTAAAGGGGTAGAATAACCGGAGTTGGTTGTTTCAGATTCATGTAAATGTAATAATGAAAACGATTGACTTAACATGCTCATAGGGTCATTTTCTTTTTCATGAGAAGCTAATTCGAAATCGACCTCTTCATTGATGTTTACATCCATATCAAGGGACATAGACTTGCTGTAATTATCTCTGACAGTAGATAAAATAGTCTGGTAGTGTTCGAGTTCCACAGACATGATTTCAAATTGATTCTCGTAAAATACAAGTTGATTTTGGCATTTTTCCACCAACTCTTTATTGTCTTGTTCTAGTTGCTGAATATAATTATAAGTTCCACGATTTTCATCATTGTCTTCAAAAGGGGTAGCAGTCATGTGAAGTGGAATCTCTTCAAAATCATCGAATCCTTGCTCAATATCTTCGTTATTATAGTGAGGAATAGAGGATATATTATCAGTATCCATATCCGAGTCAAGGTCTAAATCTGAATCAGACAACATTAGTTCACTCAAAGTCATCGGCTCGTCCTGAACAAAGGAAGCATCTAGTGCTTCAGGTGTATTCTCAGGAGAGATCCAGCTAACCTCAGGAGTGATAATAGTAGCCATTGTATAGTGGGTTGATTTTAATAATAGTAATAGTAATTGGTTACTTATTTATTTGTATATATTTTGCTGTCAATTTTTTATAATATAAAGAAATAGTATTATCATTTTATATTATAATCTTTTGCGTCGCGCCAAATATCCGGCGGCGCTTGTTCCAACCCTGCCATATCCTGTCCCAGGTGTATATAAATAAGCGTGATTATAGGTATAACAAAGGGTATTATTACAATTATTCATACGGACATAGTTTCTTGGAGTATATACACTCATTGTACTAAAGAAGTTTGCGCGACCAACTGGGGAAACAGAAAAACTCATATGTTATGTTATTATCTACTATAATATGATATTTTCTTATTTTCCTTTTCATTTTCCACATCCGCATCCACCGGACACTGTGTTACCTCCACTACTATTCTTTGTAGAAATGTTCATAAACATGGATAAACTCCCACGGGTGTTAAACTGTGCATTAGGTAGGGTTGTTGTACTATGTACCGCAGCAGTGTTTGTTGAACGATTATTACAACGTGATGAACCAGGAAGATTATTAAAAAACAATCCAGGCATTTATATAATATGAACAAGAAAATTATATAAATATGAATACATATATGATTATTACAGATTAAGCTTAAGCAATGGGTTCGCATACACAGTCCCATCCAACAATGCTTGGTTTGACAGTTTTGCCACCGTAGACCGGATGGGCTGCGCTAAATTGTATAGGACGTCCAAAAGTATCTGGAACTTGTTGTCTGCGTGCGGGACCTTTTCCTTTCAAACGAAGTAGATATCTGTCATATGAGCCATGTTTTACATCCACTCCATAGCCACCAGGACATTGTGCTCCAGGACGTATTCCAGTTACGGTTCTACGTGTGCTATTACCCCGGTCAACAGTCAATCGAGGTTGAAAATGAGGAACTCTGCGATCACTCATTTGGTTCCAGTTTACTCCATAGGGACCAGGTTGTTGATATACGTTTAGCGCAGCCAAATCATTTAAATAGAGGGAAGCGGGAACTCTCACTGTATTTTGTATAATTTTAATTTGTTTGTATTGAAATGCTGCACTATCAACTGGTAATTTTTTATCTACTCCAAAACTGCGACAATGATATTCACAATTGACATCGCATCCGCTTGTACATCCACTATTTGTTATGACAACCATTATATATATATTGATATAATATTGCTATATAAATATTTGAGAAATAATACATTCATTATATTCAATCGATGAATAGAATTATTCTCTTTGATAAGAAGAAAAATATTGACTTGTTTTTTCAATTCCTTCTTTTAATTCGACACAAGGTTCCCATTGTAAAAAATGTTTTGCCTTTTCAATGTTGGGTCGTCTTTGCATGGGGTCATCTTGTGGTAATTCCTTGTATACAATATTGGATTCACTGTTAGTCGAGTTACGAATAAACAATGCGATCTCTTTAATAGACATCTCACATGGATTGCCCAGGTTAATAGGACCAATAGTGATTTCGTTATTCATCAATGAGATCAGTCCTTTAATCGTATCAGTGACATAACATAAACTGCGAGTCTGACTACCATCGCCATAAATAGTGATGTCCTTTCCTTCTAAACATTGATTAATAAAGTTGCTCACGACTCTACCATCATTTTTATCCATTTTAGGGCCATATGTATTAAAAATACGAGCAATTCTAATGGTGGTATTGTTTTGTTTGTTGTGTTCCATCATAATCGTTTCGGCTATTCGTTTTCCTTCATCATAACAGGAACGTGGACCAATAGGGTTTACATTACCCCAATATTCTTCGACCTGAGGTGATATTTGTGGGTCTCCGTATACTTCAGATGTTGATGAAAACAATACTCGCGCATTACATTTATTTGCGTAATCTAATACATTCATTGTTCCATACACATTCGTTTTGATTGTTTTTATGGGGTCTAGTTGATACGCAGGAGGAGACGCAGGACAAGCCAGATGGTATATTTGGTCCACTATGATAGTATTGCCTGTATTATCAAACATACTATAAAAAATAGGTTGAATGACATCGTGTTTGATGAACTTAAAGTTATTATTATCCATATGCTCAGCAATATTTTCTAAACTTCCTGTAAAGTTGTTGTCCATACAATAGACGATATGATGTTGTTTCAAAAGTTCAGAACATAAGTTTGAACCAATAAAACCTGTTCCTCCTGTAATCAATATTTTCATAGATAGACTGAATGAACATAATAATATATAATAATTAGCGTAATGATTATATTATAAAAAACTCATAAAATCCCGGAAAATAAAAATTGATAAATGGAAGGACTTGAAGACGGGTCGTATTCAAACAGAAGAATTATCAAATGACTAGTCAATGTTGCGAGTATTGTGGCAAGAAATATGTGCGTAAGCAATCCTATATAAAACACGTTTTATTGTGTGAAATATTGAGAAAAAGTAAGCATGAAGTAAAATGTTATAAGGAAGAGAATTACGAAATACCAAGTGCTAGAGAGTTGTACAACGTTGTTCAAGAATTAGTGTTGAAATGTGATAAAATGGAAAAAGAAATGTGTGAAATGAGACAATACATAAATAAAAAGAAGAAGAAGGTAGATATTTCGGAATGGTTGAATAAGAATAACATAATGGGTTCAAATAAATCAGTGTTAGACTGGGTTCAAAACTGGAAAGTAGATGAAGAAGACATGATGGAGGTTTTATCATCCTCTTCTATAATAGATACCTTTCAACATTTACTGAAACTTCAAATATCCACAGATAATCAAAGTCAATCTTCAACTGATGCGGAACCACTAGCGTCCGAGTTCGTTCCTCCAATATATGGTTGTTCCCAAACACCAAACAGTTTATATATCTATGAGCTAGGTTCCGGCGAAGAAGGAGAAGAGAGATTTCTGTTGTGGAAAAAATGTGATAACGACGATTTTTCAAAAATAGTAAAATATATACATAAAAAGATAGTGAATACCATAATAACCTGGTCAATCCGCAATGAAAGAGAAATTGCTACAAATGTTAAAACAGATGACATGTATAGCAAAATTATGTTAAAGACAATGAACGTGGAGCTAAATAGTTCCGCATTCGTTAATAAAATAAAGACCACCTTTTATCAATTGCTGAAAAACGATACACAAGTAGAATCAATATAGGACGTGCGGTATATGGATGCGGGTTGATATTGTTTGTATATAATTATCTTATCCCTATAAAAACTTCAAAAAATGAGTAGAAGATGTCGAAGAACGAACAGGAGTAGCAGGTTGATTTTGACTATTAGAAAAGAGTATTTTTTTGGATTTAATTTCATTGACTCGTTGTTGTTCTTGTATCATTTTGATGTAATGAACTTGTTGTAGTCTCTTGTATTGTTCTTTCGATAAAGGTGGTCTGGTAGAAGATGTAGGTTCAGTATGAGTCTTATGAGTATTATCGGTTTGTTGTCTCATTTGAAACATATTCTGTATTTGTTTATTTTTATTGGATTGATTGTTTATAGAGGCAGTGTGTAATGTTTGTGTATTCATAGCGGGATTTGTGGTCAGATTGGTTTTATGATTCACATTTTCAGAGTGGTGATTGCGTGATAATTGTAACTTGCCATCCACTACTTTCATATTTAACGAGTTTAATATATCGTCATAAGACACCTTTTTTTTTTGTTCTGGTTTGGGTAATACTAAACTTCCACGCTTCGACGCACCCATGGTAGTGATACGCGGATTGTATTTTTTTAGATTCGGATTAGGAACAAACTTATTGTTCACGTCTACATAACCTATATCCTCCACGTCTTCGTCGTCTACTCCTGGTTCTTGTACTGTTAACTGGTCTTGTTGAAATGATACTTTCATTCTGTATAGTATAGTATATTATTAATCGTATATAAACAAAAATGTAATAGAAAACGCAAATGAAATAATATTTACATAATATAAATACTCACTCTAAATGTCCGTATACTATAAAAGTACAGGATCTACTGATTTATTGATAAAAGAAAATGGGACTAGTTCCGAAAAACAGATTAAATGGGATGCTGATTATGATGGAAAACAAACAAATATCAAACTCACTATCCATGAAGACCAAGATGAAAACAATAATCGGAATCGCTCTATCAAGCACGAATATATTACATTGGATAATGAAGATTTAGTAAAAATGTTACATATACCAGCACAACAAACTCCGTTGATTTCGCGATTGGAAAATGATTTTCTTAGAAAAACTCAAAATATAGGGATATCTAGAGTTCCTACACCTCACCCGAATCATATATTACATCGAACCATCAACTACGATTCACACGATGATAATACAATGACAACGCGAATGAAAAAAAGTAGGAAAGGCAAACCAAGCAAGAAAAATAAGAAAGGCAAACAAACCAGGAAAAGTACAAAAGATAAAAAAAAAATGACCAAAAAAATCAAACATCTCTCTTATAGAACACCTTCTGTCAAAACAAAACGAATTAAATACTTGATATCAAAAGAGAAATAATGATATTAGAAAGAATAAAAACGAATAAAAAAGGAGGAATAAGTAGTATTATAAAAAGATTAGAATATGTGTATTATATATTAGGATATGTCTTTCAAAAAGTTTGGTGGGTTACAATATTCCGCGACAAATAATAAAACGAGAAGTCAATATAATAGTACAGATAATTCCCAGATTACAAATACATTGGGAGAAATTAATACTAAAATAGTCAGTGAAAGTCATTTGGACATGAGTGGAAACTCTATAATGAAAATAGGTAGTTTGTATTTCATGGATGATACTGAACAAATAACTGCTTATCCTGGAACCGCTAATGGTGATTTGACAGTGAGGGGTAATCTAACGGTAGATGGTAATAGTGACCTAAAAGAAGAACTCAATGTGGGCGGAACAGCCATGTTTGATGAAAATGTATATTTTAATGCCCCTGTTTTTGAAAAGGATGGAACAGGTGGATATAAGCCATTTGGATTAGGTGATACTGGAGCTACTGGTGCTACCGGGTCGAAAGGTGAAAATGGTGAAACTGGAGCTACAGGTTCCACGGGAGCTGATGGTATTACTGGTAATACTGGAGCCACTGGAGCTACAGGAGCCACGGGCGGATACGGTGACAAATATATATCTACAAGTACTAGTTTTACTATTACGAGCAGTGAAGTCAATGCTTCAATTGACCCAGGGTTATCTTACTTACAAGGAACTCCTGTTCTAATTAGCGATTCTTCAAATCCAATCACAATACAAGTAAGGGGAGGTGTTACTAGTTATAACAAAGCAACTGGTAGCATTGTTATAGACAATCTTGCGGGCGTAACAAATGGATGGGGGAGTACTGGCGTTTTTAATATTGAAGGAATACAAGGTCCAACAGGCGTTACGGGACCAACGGGTGCTACTGGACATACTGGTGCCACAGGCGCTACAGGCGTTACTGGACATACAGGTGCTACTGGACATACAGGTTCCACTGGACATACAGGCGCTACTGGACATACTGGTGCCACAGGCGCTACAGGCGTTACTGGACATACAGGTGCTACTGGACATACAGGTTCCACTGGACATACAGGCGCTACTGGACATACAGGTTCCACTGGACATACAGGTGCTACTGGACATACAGGTTCCACTGGACATACAGGCGCTACTGGACATACAGGTTCCACTGGACATACAGGTGCGACTGGACATACAGGTGCGACTGGACATACAGGTGCGACTGGACATACAGGTGCGACTGGACATACAGGTGCGACTGGACACACCGGTTCCGTAGGACCACAAGGACCTATCGGCGCGACTGGTGCGACTGGGCACACCGGTTCCGTAGGACCACAAGGACCTATCGGCGCGACTGGAACAATTGGGAATACCGTGAATAACTTATATGTAACAGGTACGTCATTAATTGCGGGAGGAGGAGGTACAAACTCATCAGTTTTTCCATTCGAGGTCAGAACTATAGCTACTGATAGTAACGAGAAAAGGATTGGTTTCAATCCATCTGGTAGTCAATTGAACTATAATCCTATCTCCCAGGAGGGAGATTCAGAAATCATATTTTTGAACCAGACTGTACGCGCCTACCCTGTTGTTGCAAATACTGGTGGTTTGGTCATCGCTCCTTGGGCAAACTCAGGGGTTGGTAATCCTCCTTCTGGTATACGCATAGATGGAAACGGTAATGTGGGAGTAGGAACGCCAAACGCGGATTATCAGTTGAATGTTAATGGTTCTATGTTCTCTGAAAGTTTAATAGTCGGGGGAGGAACTGTAACAAGTGAATCCTTTGCTTTCAAAGTTAAAACTAATGATTCGATAATAGGAGTAAATGATAGCAAACAATTAGGAATCAATCCAAGTGCATCCGCAGGCGATTGGAATCCTATTGTCCAAAACGGAGATACAGAAATCATTTTTTCAAATGGTCCATATAGTTATCCAGGTTCAACAGTACCTACTACAGGTGGGTTAGTATTAGCTAATTGGAGTGGAGCCTATGGCGGTATACGCATAGATGGAAACGGTAATGTGGGAGTAGGAACGCCAAACGCGGATTATCGTTTGAATGTTAATGGTTCTATGTTCTCTGAAAGTTTAAAAGTTTCTAACAATACCTCGGAAGTTTATACTGGAATCACGGATTTTCCTATTAATTCCGCAATAAATGATAACAATCCAGGTATTCAATTTAAAAACGGAAGTACTGGTTATGGTATAATGGGATATACTGATACACTTCATTTATTGAGTTCAAATGAGATCAGATTTTCTACCAACAATCCCACATTAAATGGAGCCACGGCGGAGCAGATGAGAATACAATCAAACGGAGATGTAACAGTTCAAAACTCCATATCCGCATCAAGTTTTATCACTACCAGTGATTACCGAACCAAAGGACATATTAGCCCTTTGGAGGTCACAAATAAATTGGACAATCTTCACCCCGTCGAATATATTCGTACGACGACGAATCAAAAGGAATTAGGGTTCATTGCTCATGAACTTCAAGAAGTTTATCCGGAATTGGTTTCAGGAGAGAAGGATGGTGAAAAAATGCAGGCGGTGAATTACCAAGGGTTGATATCTGTTTTAGTAAAAGAAGTACAAGAATTGCGAAAACGCGTCTCCCTATTGGAGGAAAAAACTATGAAAAAGTAATACAATTATTTTAAATTGATTATAATATATTTCAAATAGAGAAAGTAATATATTATAATTTACGTCAAAATTGTGACAATCTAAGATTCGTTACCATGTCAGTCCTTTACCCTATTTTATCTGAACGAAACGTTCATTCACGAGACAAACATCTTGCCTTTGATGAACCACTTCATAAATATACCATATTGAATGACCTAGCGAGTAACTATACAAGTGTGACAAAATGGAATCATTCTCATTTCCCATCATTTGATACGGATAAGGTCATATCAAATATTATGAGAGGAAAAAAATGGAAAAGTGATCCTACTTATCTATATTATAAAAAAAGTGCAAATGAGATAAAAGACATGTGGGCTAATAATGGTTCGGCTGCAGCAGGAGCAGGGACAAATCTACATTTTGATATAGAATGTTTTATGAATCAATATATTGTAGATGAAGATGATGGGCCATACAAGTACGACCATGAATTATTATTGGAGAAATATGAAGAAGATTTGACAGATGGAACACCATGTCCAAACGAAAGCATTGAATGGAAGTATTTCTTAGATTTTGCTCAAAGCACCAAACATTTTGTTCCGTATAGAACTGAATGGATGATATATGACGAAGAACTGAAACTGGCCGGTTCTATAGACATGGTATACGAAAATCCCGACGGAACCTTATCAATCTATGACTGGAAGAGGTCAAAGGATATATCCAAAGTAAATAATTATAATGAATCCGCTACTACAAAGTGTATAGAATATGTACCTAATAGTAATTACTGGCATTATAGTCTTCAACTAAATACCTACAAAGCAATACTCGAAAAAAATTATGGAAAAAAAGTAACCGATTTATATTTGGTCAGGTTACATCCAAACAATAAAAATGATACTTATGAACTCATCAAATGTGCTGACTTACAAGAAGAAGTCGCTACCTTATTCGACCTTCGTAAAAAAGAAATACATGTGTAATATATTTAAATATTACACATGATGATGTATTATATAGTATTTGTTTTATTATTTACTCTTTGCTAATAAAAAATATGGATGATTCTTTCAAAGCACTAGGTGATGATGATTATCATATAGTGGGAAATATGTCTTCTCTTTATTATTACACATATGAACAAGATAACATGATAGAAGATGTTTCTGATATTGATATCAGTTTATTACATAAGCCATCAGGCATGTTATTTGACTGGATGATGTTTATAGGTTGTGTTCTTTTCTTACATGGCGTTTTTAATCAAAACCTAATGGTTTTGCTTTTTTTCCAAGAGGTTGGTTGTATTCTAAGTAGTGTCTTTGGGTATAATAACAAACAGATAAATGATATAGATATAGATACGTTGTCTGAAGAAAAAAAAGAAGAGAATATCGACGTGAAGTATGAAGATAAATATTATGATGTATATAAAGAAATGGAGGATGTTGAACTTACAGATGACAAAATGAAATCATTAAAAAATAGTCACATTTATGAGGTAACGCCGTTGGGTAGTGTATTTATGCACTACGATAAGGAAAACGAAAAGTTTATTTATTATTCAAATAGTACAGTACCATATCGTTATTTAGAGGTAGTTTCGAGAAAATATGTAATACATAATAAGTGTAAAGGAATATATATTGATATGAAAGAACAGCTTGAAAACTCACGTATTAAATTACAGGAAAAAACACAAAAAAGGAAGGAAGAAGAAGAACAACACAATATGAATATAGAAGATAACTGCGCAAGAGATTTAAAATCAGAGAAGAAAAAAAATGTTTTTGCGAAGTTTAAATCGTATAATAAAGATGGCGGAAGCCGAAGTATGAGTGATACTGCTAACGCAAGTAAATCTACTAATAATAACACAAATCGTTCGACAAAGGAAAACAAAGAAGCATTGTTGAAAGAAAAGGCAAATGTGTATTCTTATGAGGGGAAAATGTATAATTTCGAGTTCTTAAAAAAAGTAGACCGAAAACTCGTCGATAAAAACTATACGTTAACTTTCGCAGATTTCAAACGAATGAAGAGTGAGACAAAAAAGACAATATGAAATAAAACAACAAAATAAATAATATTTGTTACTATAATTATTAACTCATTATAGTATAAGATGAAAACACAAAATAAGAAATCATGTAAACATAAAAAAAAGTATAAACATAATGATAAGAAACATGTAAGAAATCGTTTCACAATGAAACGTAAATATAAAGGTGGAGCTACCGAGAATAAAAATAATTCCAAAGTTGACCCTGAAGTATGGGAGACAAAAACAAAAGTAGATGGTTCTCCTTATTATAAAAATAAAAAAACCGGAATTGTTACTGATGTAAAACCAGTTACCGAAAGTAAACCAGACTCAGGAGTTAATACATCGACATCAGAAAAAATACCACCACCCTCCTCTACTGAATCAAAATCAAATATAGCGTCACCTGGTGTTCAGAATAATACAACAATACAATCACCGTCCACTCCGTCTATTCAATTAAACACTTCGAACCCTAAAATGAAGGATGTATTACAGGTTGCCTCAGGAATACTAAGTAGATCTGCTATGGATTTAGGAATGTTCGGATTAAACAATACAGCACGATTAATGGGATATATACCAAAAGATAGCAAAGGGGCACAAGCAATTATTGAAAGTATTGGGAATCAATCCGAAAATGGTAAACTTGGAACAGAGGTTATGGCTCGATTAAATAACGTTACTGTATGTTTTTTGAATGGGGTTAGTAAGGTGTTAGAGGCAAGTGAAAAAAGTGGTAATTTAGATGCGGCTGTAGATAGAATTGTGTGCATAACTTCAAATATATTGAAAAAATTAAATGAAAAGTTAAACGACCCCAAGTTTGTAAAACAATTAATGACATATACCGTAATCTCGTCTGATGTCGCATCAGATATTGTAACTGCTGCTAAACCATCTCTAGATAACATAATAGATGATTTAACTCCAATCATGATAAAGCTAGTCACCGAAATGGTAAATACATTTGTTCAAGTATCATTGAATAGTTTACAAGCTCTTCCAGGATTAGATGTCTTTTTAGGATTAGTTCGTGACATGACATCTACAGCATTAGCTGTTTCGTCAATTGTTCATGCTGGAACCTCAGCAACCAGTTTGTTTAGTAATCAGTTTAAAAATACGATCGATAATTATAAAAAGGTTATTAGCGAAAAGGCAAATCAAACTGGTAAAATAAAACAATCTATATCAGATTTGAAAAATACAGACGTTGTAGGAAAAATGAATGAAAGTATTCCAAAGGTTGAACTACCTAAAATAAAGGTTCCAGAGGTGAATATACCAAAGGTGGATATACCGACAGTGAATATACCAAAGGTGGAGATACCGACAGTGAATATACCAAAGGTGGAGATACCGACAGTGAATATACCAAAGGTGGAGATACCGACAGTGAATATACCAAAGGTGAACGTACCAACAGTGAAGGTTCCACAAGTCATCGCACCAAAAAAATAAAATATATAAATTATTTTTCTTATTATATATTTTATACTTCATAGAGCATAGTCTATCTATATTATGATTGAGTATTCAACCATTCTTTATAACCATTACTTCGTACGATATGAAAAGAACTCCCTAAATGGTCATGCGCTATCTGTAATACAATTCGGTTTTTATCATCTAAACTATGTAAATATTTTAGAATTATTTTCTTTTCATTTACATCATAATTCTTAATAAGCTCTTCAAAACAATCGTTTGGTTCCATTCTGACTATATTTTGTATGATATAACTATATTGTTGTCGTATATGATAGTAATTTTAATTTACATACATATTCAATTTTTTCATCATAATCACTTGACTAAACGCTTAATAAACTTGATGAAATGAATAACATTATCTTGAAAATGACTTATAAAGAATGCTTCAACCAAAATAACAAAATATGAAAATATTAAACCTAAACCTGCAATAATTAAATATTGAAAAGACGACTCTTTAGTTACGTCGTAACCTATTTTTACTTCTAGATATTCTTGTAAAAGTACTATGAAATTATTAGGTGCTAGATAAGTAAAAAATGCCATAAAAAATGCTTTACTCCATCCACGAATCCAACTCTTTTCGGTGTAGGTTGTGTATGCCACAATGAATGTCATACCTAATAAGGCAAAATAATTAAGAATTGTGGTACTAAGAAAACCAAAGGCAGTAAAGTTTGATGGATTATACAAATATAACCATATATTATCATTATCAGTAATAAAATTAGGACCACCGTTATATCCTAAGCTTGTGGCAATCATATCTACATTAGGAAAATATGCGGTTAATACCTCATAATATTTATTCTTTAACAACAGATAAGGAATCAGTAATACAAATACTACTAAATATATCAGAGTTCCCATTGTAGCCTTTGTATAGCTCTCAGGATGATTATCAAATGCTAATATCGTACGTTGTAAATCATCCGATGCACTGGCAGTACCTTTCTTCTTTACCACCTCAGAAAATGACATTATATACTTATTCTCTATAACATATATAAATATTATTCATTTTGTGTATTGAATATAAAATAATAATTGTTCATTTGGGACATGATAATCCTTTAATAGCTTGGTAATCTTAGTATCTATACTATATCCATTGTTATGTAAAAATGAAATGAGATTGGGTATATCCTGTTCCATCATATATTCATTACAATTCGTTAATAGCGCAAATATACACTTATTATTCGGACAACATTGACTATTCATCTCAAAAGGCGAGACCATCGGATTTTGAACACGTTTGACTAACTTTCGTAGAGGACCTTGTGGTAACTCATTGATTGTAATGATATTACGATAACATTCACTCCGATTATCTAAAAATACTCGCAATGATAACGAATATGTGTAAGAAGGGTTCATATAAGTTTTCTATGTTATATGTTTTATATATTATAAGTTTTATATAAAAAATATAAAATTGAAAATAATAAATCATTCAATAATTATATTACTTAACAAGATAACATAGAATCGCATCACATATATAGACGGATGGATTCTGAAATTAGCACAGAAACAAATGGCACCATTATGGGTATTTTTGATAGTTCATGTGTTGATTATAATGGAACCATTCTTTCAAAGGAGAATACTATGGAACGTATGGAGACACATGGAAGAATGGAATCTTATCAAGATGTTTCAACGCAATATACAAGTATTACTACGATAAACACATATAGATTCAAAATGACTCCCGTTATTATTAATGACATATCAACATTTTCAAAGCGATATCAATATGTCAGTCAAAAAGAGTTTAAAACGGCCTGGGATGAATGGATGAAAATAAATAAAGAAAATATCGCAACAGAACACATGCGTTTAACCCAGTTAGGGTATATTGGAGACATGGAAGAAAAACTGTATAATAGTGCTCGTTATTATTACCGAAATAAAGGAACTACAAAAAAGGAACCAGATACCCGTCGTAAGTATTGTAGTAGCGACAAGGAATTGTTAAAAGCAATGGATACCCACATTATATCTACTAGGTTGAAACCAGAGTATAGTCCGGCCTCAGGGTTTGATAATTTTGTTCGTGAAAACAACTTACTATTGAAAAACTCTTTGTCCCAACTCTTGGAAAAACAACTTACAAGTAAAGATATTTATCTCAAAATTAAAAAAACATATAAAAATAGATATTTCCGCATAATTAGTAAATAAAAAGGTAATGAAATAGTTAGTTAATAACTACCTTTACTATGACAAATAGAAATAGATATTTTTTTTATCCGTGTAATACTGAAAAGAGGAATATTCAGAAAAAAAATACCCAAAATATGTTTACATTAAAAACGCATGTAGAAAGTAATACATTTACATTACAAAATGCGTTGCGCATATCGAGACACCTTCAAGAATCATCTATAAACAGTGGTGATGAAACGAGTATCGAGATATCACGGTTCTTTTGTCCACTCAATCTCATTTCGAATACCCATATTGCTGAAATAAATGAAGACTTGTTTACCTCAGAAGCCAGGATAAAGAAACAAGGAGATTATATAATCTATTCGCAAAAGGAACCTAGAATCAAAAATACGTTATACGATTCTTTGTATAATACACCTACAATAACAAAACAAAATATGAAATCGTTCTTTATGAAATATATTTATTCGTTGAAAAAAATACTTCTCTCGTTATCTTTACTGAGAGAAAAAGAAATAGTCGTAGGGAATATTCATCCTTCTACTATATGGATATGTGACGAATGCCCGTATATCCATGATTTCGCCACTAGTTTCCTCTATTCAGATACCGAACGTTTTTATCGAGATAATAGAATTAAAACGTCTCTCTTTTTACCTCTCGAGGCCCGTATTCTTGAGTTTATAACTAAGAATGATAATTTTGGAATGACCATGAATGACTTAGAAAATATATGTGAAGCCTTTATAGGACCAGGACCGTACAGTTTAAGTGCATTAAGTATATTTGACAAAACATTTTTAGAAGAGTACAAAAAACGGTCTATTTTCTCTCTACGTTGGGTTGTTAATAAGTCAAAACAGGAAGTACTCTGTAGAATGTCACAAGCGTTCCCTAGCTGGAACTTGTACGGTCTAAGTATTATGTACTTATTAGTGATGCGTGACTTTTTCATTCGACCAAATCAGGTACGATTCAATAATAATCAACTATTGATGAATATATACCATCAATTGAGGAAGAATATTGCGCCCGAGTTTGAAGAACGAGACGACGAGATAAAAAATATGTTGATTTTGGACAATATATTATTTACATCAAATGTTGATGATATGAGAGAAATAGGAAAGACATAGTAACTACTTTCTTCGCTTGGCAGTCTTTTTCTTGCTACTTTTTTTCTTATTACTTTTCTTGTGGCTTTTCTTGTGACTTTTCTTGTGACTTTTCTTGTGACTTTTCTTGTGAGCAACTTCTCCGACAATAGCCTTCTTTTCTTTTTTATAAATCTTCTTGGCATCTACTAACGCATTTTTGAACTTATAGTCCTGATTTTTCTTACGGTTCTCTTTAAAAACGCGACCGACAACTTCCATCCATGATTCTCCCATGATTGGTATAATATAACCCTAGAAAAAAACCCTAGAAAAATTGATATATAAATATGGTTTATTCTAATAAGTATTAAACATTAATACTACGTTAAAATAAATCATCTAAATATCTCAAATAATCGGCAGAATATGAATACTAATGATATTGTATTTACTCGATACTTATATATCAAGGAAGAAGTAAGGATTTCTCTATTGATGTCTATACTAAATAAGCAAAATGAGAGAAGCTTATTTTGGGCATACGAACTATACCATTCAGGATTCAAAGAGGAAATGTTTCATTTGTTATGGACCATTTATTATGACTTCTTTCATACATTGAATCCATCATATTCTGCTTATTTTACAAAAAAATATAAAGAATGGGGAAAATGTGACGTAGAGGAAGATGCGTTATTGATTGTATATAGCTTGATATCTAACCTAGTGAGCCGTCCTTATAATATGGACGTATTTCTTATTAGACAATATATAAAAAAAACAAAAAAAAAGCAATACGACTTGAACGATATCCCTATATTAGTGAACGCAATACAAGAGAAACAATACATCACAATATATAAATATATATCATGTATTATTGATAGCAAACAAGACAACCTCAGACCTATTATGAATGTGATATATGACCAGTTATTGAACAAAACACCAGAAATTACACAGAAAAAAATAGATATTCAAATCCAGATAACTAAACAAAACCAAATGTCTATTGCGCATGTATTGCTTGCGAATGTAATATGTTACCATACAATATTGAATGGCAAACAAATGGGGAAAAAAATATATGTGACCTTTGATAATGGTTTGGTAGATCAATATAGAACGATAAACAAAGAAGACACTCCTATTATCTCTCCTAATACCATTCATGAGAGATACGAATCATATAATATATTACCTAGTGCTTGTATGTATAACATCGATTCAGGTAACTATTTGAGCTTATTCGACATCACTCGCAATAATCCAAAGCTAGATGTTTGTTCTATCTATTATTATCAATGGTTATATCATGCTTCAAGCTCTCCCATTTGGTTGGCCCGGATTAAAAAATACAATGGAAATATAGTAAATAAAGATAAGAAAATACATTTCGAAATGGAGGAAGATATCGAAGCATTTTATCAAGAATATGGTCTGGAACCAGATGAACAAAATATAGAAACACGGCATAAAAATATACAACCATTAGAAGAAAAGCAATCATGGTTCGATATTGTTATAGAATATAACAAAAATAGTAGTGTGTCTCATAATAACGCGGATATATCAAAACTGAAAAGGATACTATATTGATATGTTTGAGCATTCTTTTGTATGTACCTGTCCTGGGATATCTGTTGTTTCTATGTTTTTAACTTTTGTATATATGATATCCAGATTTTTTTCGGATGGATAAGAATGTTGTTTACATAGTAGAGCTCCTTGTTTGACTATGTATTTCATATTTTTTCTGGGTATTTTTATGTTGAGTTCAGAAAGTAACGCTATTACATGACATGACGATTTATGATTAACATGAAACCAAATATCATCTGGAGTCGCGTTCAGTATAATACTTGTGTTGTCTTGTGCGTTTTTTCCTACAATAAAGGTAACATTTTCATTTATTGTGGGAATAAAAATATCTACGGTTTTCATATTTATTTTAGATAATATTGTCAGTAGTATTTTGGATATAGGTATTGGTTATTATATCAATTTATTCTTTATTTTTATTCATTGTAAATAGATGTCGAATTATAAAAATAAATTGATTTAATGTGAATATATATCATATATCATATATAATATATTACTCAACACAAGATGGTCAAAAACGTAAAAGGTGGTAGTGGTCATAAAAGTCAAGCAAGAAAGCATGTAAATGCCTCGCGATCATTTCAACAAACTCGATTATCTTCAAATGATAGTGAGTTTTATGCTCAAGTAACCGGACTTCTAGGGAATGGAATGTGTAATATTCAAGATGTGGACGGTGTAGTCTATTTATGTATCATACGAGGTAAGTTCCGTGGAAGAGGAAAAAGAGACAATACGTTAAACCGAGATACGTGGATTCTAGCAGGCAGACGAGAGTTTGAAACAGTTGGTGGAAATAAACTACCCAAATGTGATTTACTAGAAGTATATAATGATAGAGATAAAGAGAAATTAAAATCAATGAGCAATGTTAGCTGGAATGGTTTTATAGAAAAAGAAAATGAAAATATGCGCGCTAAAGATTCTAATGACCTGGAGTTTGTCAATGTAAGCGAACATCAAGAAGAATATACAAAAATGATGGAAGACGAACTGAATAATACAAATAATCAAATCCTTGTTCGAGGAGTAGGAGACAAAAAACTAGATGACGAAGTAGACATAGATGATATTTAACTTTATTTTAGATATTTAAAGAGTATTTGTATTGTAATATAATAAGTATATATTTATAGATATTTTTTTGTTTACACCTTAGGTATTTTAACTATGTCCTGGTCGAATAAATATAAGGATAGACATGCTAATAGACAACAACTTAAAAAAGCGACAATAAACTTAGATAACAATGAAGAGTTTCCTGGTATTACAGGAACTATCCCTGATCGTTCAGTAATTACGCCAGTAGTCATCACTACTATTTCGTATAATATTGAAGAAATGCGTGAAAAAAATAACGATACTGGTATAGATACCTATATTAATAAAAAGACTCTAGAAACTGAGGTAAGTGAAGGATGGACATTATTCACTATGAAAGACAGAGCGGTACCAAAAGAAATGACTAGTTCATATAGTGGAGAAGAGTATTTTGATTCAGAAAAAGCTAGAATCGTTTTCGAAAATATAGTGGAGAGAGAAACAGAACGAAGAAAAGAGTTTATTGAAATACATGGAATAGACTATTATGAATATTATTATTCAATGCCTAATTATCAACATATGCCCGATGATGATAATATAGATGAAAATAATTACAAGATAAATAATACGGAAACTCTCGACGAATATGATTATGACTATTAATCAACGTCTAATGAAAATATATCGGGTTTTTCTTCAATATTTTCTTTCATTTTTAACTGTGTAATATAATAAAATATGGAACCGGTTACAAGTCCTACGATAGCACCTGATACAACTTGTATTACACTATGATTTTTATAATGAACCCGCTGTATCATAGTATTTATAGTTATTAGACAGAAAATGATTGTTGTGAATAGATTTCTCGTGGATAAATATACATATATTGTGGAAAACGCACATAATTGTGAATGGCCTGAGGGCATACCGTACTGTTGTGGACCAACTCGGTCACTAGCATGTGTTTTTTTAGCATGAAAAATATTGATATCTTCTATAGGACGTGGTTGTGCTATGATATGTTTTAACACATTATTCAATATAACATCAACAATTATACCATATATGTAAAATGAATATATAACAGGCTTGTTCCAATAAACTATAATAGATACCATAATCAAAATGATAGGACCAAAAAAACCTATATAATCCAAACTTTTTAATTTATCTATGTTTTGATAATTCAAATAATTCATATATTCCTTATAATATATTTACAAAAAATAAATATATTAATTCCCACTGTCGATTATACAATACAATATTATAATATGAATATAAAATTAATATTGATACAATGATTCACATATCAACGTCACTGACCAATCGTTGCCATTTAAATTAACAATATTTCCTCGGTCATCATATAACTTCACGCGCATACGCTCAATATTGACCGGTCCAAAATAGACCCTTTTGTTGTCTTGTAATGACCCACCAAAATCTACGTACGCATCGCCCATTTGAGCACTACCCAGCTTTATGGGTATGATAGCTAACGTGTCGGAAACATTTGGCGATTTTATCTTATAATTCAATGTTTTACGATTATTTTTGATAATCTCATTGATAGTGTATATCTGATTTTGCGTGAGCTGTCTCGGGGCCCGTGGAAGAACTTGAGGGATAGGTGTATATGTAACGTCCAGTTTGTCAGATAGGTCGGTTCCAATATTGTTTGAATCTGAGAAATCAATACCCGAATCGCCTAAAGGTGACGGGTCTACACAAGTATAAGGTAAATCCCTTGAGTAATACCCGGGTAGTTTCACATTTTTTGACTGTTCTGTAATTCCTACAAGTCCATCGTTTAAATGGTTCTGATTCAAATCATCAATAGATAATATAAAATATTTTGGACCATACAGATTCATCATGGCATCAGCTGTATTACCCTGAGACAACACGGTGAAATAAGGTGTTCTATAACCCAAAAACCATCCTAGGGTTTGATTTACAAATTGACCAGTAGTTTCATTACATGTACTTGATGTTGAAGAGGTAGGTAATATATCAGAAGTGATCTCATTTGTGAGATCAAAAAATGTCACAATAGATGTAGCATCTATAGTATACGTTCCACTATCATAGGTTGTTCCGTTTAAATTAAACGTAATTTTATTGTTGTTACTATTCATTATAAAAGGTTTGTCTGTAGGTGTAGTTCCACTAAAAACAAACCCTGCTGTAATCATACTCGTTTTCATGGCTGTAATAATAGTTGACGAGGTATAATTACCAGGCTCGATAGATACACGGACGCTTTTGATAACCTTTTGATTTGTATCGACAAAGGAAATCCAAAAAAAGGTATTACCATATGAAGTATCAATAGTATACCAAGAATATGGTATCTGGAAAGAATACAACCTAAGCGATAACACGTTTATTAGTGGTTCAGAAAGGTCCAATGTGTAATTTGTAGACGAATCGCCCGAATTATCTGAGGATTGTCGAAAGATACTATCCAGGTTTACAATTCGTTGGGTAGTGTTTTTTAAGTTTGGATTTAATACATCTTGTGCTACCGGAACATTATAATTATTATTGACACCTAATTGTTCTCGTTTCATCGTAGGGACAGAACTATCAGCAAATACTTTAATCTTGTTTGCACGCTGAGTGACCTTATTATTTTGTATAGGGTCCTTAGTCTGTATTAAATATTCATTTTTTAACCATTGTGTCGCTTGTGCGTTATCTTGTTTTGTTTTCTCGTTATTGTCGTCATCATTTTCAACATCATCTTCAATATAATCGATCAGGCGTTCCTGTATTTGTTCAAAAAAATCACTCATCTTCACGTTATTATCCTTTGTGAACTTATTAATATAGTAGTCAGTTTGACTTGTAATATTATTGTTATTCACATTTTCTTCTGTAAGATTCAATATTGTTAATAATTCAGCAATAGTGTAATTATTTATATCTGTATCTAATGATGTTGAGGCCATTATAATAGGGTACGAGTAATATTATAATAGAATACTATATTTTTATATCTTCTTCGCCTTCCATTATATTTTCATGAAAGTGCGTTTTAAATACTTGATGTATTTCTTGTTGAATTAAATGACCTTCACATACATCATGACGCATTAATTTATCTGGGATTTTGGTTATACCCGCACCGCGTTTCAGATGTGTTTTTTCCTTGAACAAAATATGGTCTAATATCTTTATAATGGTAGGATTATATCTTTCGAATATTTCACGATTGATGTGGTACTGTCCTTTAAATACATAGCGATTGTAGTTACCAGTATCATATACTTTATAGTATTTATCACATAAGATACGATTGCGAATGATACCAATCCCCTCTACCTTATTTGTATCATTATTCATTTCACAAATAAACAATGCCTTGTTTACGGGTATTTTCTGATTTAAACGTTGTGGACATCCATATATACATCCGGTAATTCCTTTTTGCTCTCTATATAGAATATTCTCCTTCCAGGTTTCATTATTAAAACGACTGGTATAAATATTATGAGTTGTGTTACTATTCATGTCACTTGTTGTTGTGTAGTATCTTATAGTTATGTTATTATTACCAGTGTATCGAGAGAAAAAGATTGATATCAATTTTTATTTCATAATATCTTCTATTTTATCTAACATTTGGCATTCCCATTTTCGAGTTGCTTGTGTGAGGAAGGGTTCCTATATATGTCTTATGACTTCCATGATAATAACATATACCTCGCAATTGTTCATACTCTTTGGGATGAAAAAAGTATACCAGTGCTTCTCCCCATAAAGCAAGATCGCCCCAACGAAAAGTATAAATATAGTCTGATTTTTCTACATCATCAATGTATTTTAATAATAACTCGTTCTCACGTAGTCTTTTCATATTAAATCCAGTGACATTAGTATAAGGTCCTGAAGGTAATTTAGGCCTCATACGAGTAGTTAACTCATTCTGATGTAAAAAATCCATGGTGAAGTCGTTTAATCCCTCTGTGACAAACTCCTGGTCCATTTCCCATGCTCCAAATACACAACTTCTCTCGTTGATAATCATAAACAATAGGTCGATAGAAAAATCAATCGTACAATCTTCGTCTATTCTTAGTATGTTATCATATTCCTCTACATATTTCCAAAAGTCGACAAACCAAAAAGAACACATATGTCTGTAGCCTAAAGGAAACTGAACGGTTGGCGCATATATTTTCACATCTTCCTTCTCCTTCTTAAAGGCATGCTCATTGACAGACACAAACTGTATATTCAGTTCTGGGGTACACATGTGAATATGTTGCTGATGTTCTTCTATAATGTTTCCTTCATGAAAAATGAGAATAGGAGTTGTTTTATCTTTCAAGTTTCTTGAAATGGATAAATTACGTTTTACTAACAAATCATATTGTTGTACTTCTTTATATCCTCGTGTTAATACGGTTACCGCGTTCATTACTATATATTATATATATGATTGTGTTTATTTAATTACTTTTACGCGTTTTATTTTTTTTAGTAGATGAATCTGTGAAAACGACACGACGTGTGGTATTATTCACATTCGCCTTCCCAGGTTTGATTTCCTTCTTGATATAAAATACATAAATATCATTTAGGTCTTGCATCATAGTGATGGTTTTTTCAAAATAAATAGTATCGAGCTTAGTGATGGGAGTAATAAACTTCAAGGAGTTGTTGTCTTCTCTCAGAAAGTTAGAAATGTCTGATGAATCAAGAGAGAAATTATATTTGTCAATAGAATGCAACGCATATTGTTTTTCATTTAGACTAGTATTTTTTTTTAGGATGTCTACAAGTTCTTCTTTTGCGATTCTATTAGGTTTTGACAAAATGAAACTCTCTTTACGTATTGTTTCTATCTGTTTGTTCGTATCCATATAAATAAAATAAAACCGAATCACTTCATTATCTTCGTTATAGTATGTCTTATAAGTTTTTTCCTGAGTTTCGAAATCTTCGATCCATTTATTATATTCATTATCGGTATTATTACTCATTATATGTATTAAATGATTTTTCCTTGTCATTTTGAACTTATTTTATCTATATTTATTATATGGGTGCTGGAATATTACCAACATGTATTCATAATGGACAAATACACTTCTTATTCGGGAAAGAGAATAAGCATGCGGATACACCTGGATGGAGTGACTTTGGTGGCGGTTCCGATAATAAGGAGACCTATATGGAAACCGCTATACGCGAAGGAGGAGAAGAAATGACTGGATTTTTAGGTAGTGATAACGAATTGTCTCGTATGTTGAAAGAGGGAAATATACATTTAGATTTGAAAAACAAACACAGTAATAAGCTCTATAGAATGTACATATTCCATTATTCGTATGATGATAAGCTTCCGCACTATTATAATAACAATCAACGTTTTTTACAAAAAAACTTGGACGAAGATATTATAAAAAAAACCAAGATATTCGAAAAGGAAGAAATACGATGGATATCGATAGACGAAGTACGTAATATGAAATCAAGTTTTCGCAGTTATTTTCAATCAATGGTGAATAAAATATTGGTAAACGAGAATAAAATCAAACGGTTTCTTGTGAATAAATCTTCTACGCGAAAAACTCGTAAAAATAAAAAATAATGTTTCTATATATCTAAATAAATATGAAATATAGAAATAAAGTAGCAGTAATGACTCAAGATATGATCAAGGCGAATATTATGCGACAACAGCAGAGGAGAATAAAAGACCTATTAAATGCCGGCGACAAAGCAATATATAACAAGGACGATTTAAATCATAATTTATTTCGATCGTTGTGTTACTCTTATATAACCAAAATGAGAGAAGTTCCGTTGCCTCCGGTCGTAGAAGCATCTATTGCGGACAAAAATGCGATATTCATAGAGTTTCGCGTTTTAAACCATATTGAGTTCCTCATTAGAAATACCATACGACATTTGGGAGAAGGGTGGGCGCATACGATTGTTTGTGGAATGAAGAATTATAATTTCGTAAAAGAAATATGCGATTCAATCTCTCCCAATATTAATGTGATAAGATTGCCTATACATAATTTAGAGCGAAAACAATACAGTGATTTTCTATTATCGTTAACATTTTGGAACTTATTCACCAATGACAAAATATTGATTTATCAAGAAGACAGTTGTATATTCAACGATAATATTGATGACTTTATGGAATATGATTACATCGGCGCCCCATTTGATAACAAGCGAGCTAAACTATCTGTAGGAAATGGTGGATTCAGTTTAAGAACAAGAAAATGTATGATAGATGCCATCAATCAAAAGCCTTTGTGGGACCCATCAGAGTTTGTAACAAGTAAAAAACGATTGGAAGACGTGTTTTTCTCTAAAACAATACAAGACATGAAAATTGGACAGGTTGCTCCATGGGAGGATGCTTATCAGTTTTCCACCGAAGCATACAAAAACACTGATAGTTTAGGTGGTCATCAGTTCTGGAAAAACGACCGTAAATGGATGGATCGTATCGTAGATATGATGAAACCATATTATGAACAGATTGAACACCCTTCTTTTATCACATTACATACACTTCCTCACCTGTTTCATAAATACTTATTAGGAATGAGAGAAGAGGATAATAGCATTCAATATGATGTAGTTAAACCACATAGCATATCTCGTAAAGAAATATGCTCTATTCATTGTTATAATCTAAACCAGTTTCATTTGATGTTCTCTCAATATATGAACTACTTATACGAACATTTTGATTTCATTGTAACCTATTGTGTGGATATAGAAGAGACTTCAGAGACGATAGATTCAGAAAAAAAGAAACCATCGATTTATGAGTTACCCTTTACCTTTATTAAAATACCGAATTACGGTATGGATATAGGAAATAAATTTGTAGTGGTTGATTATCTTAAAGAACTGAAATACGACTATAATTATTTATTTTTTATTCATTCCAAGACCAATACAATCAAACGTAATCAGTACATGTTACCATATTTAACACACCTACAACAGATAAAACGACAATTAACTACAGATGATAATATTGGTGCCGTTTTTAATAGTAGCTGGATATTTGGTGACGAGATTGTTCCTGAAAATACAAACTTTTCACATTTACTAACAAATACACATGTATCAATTAAAAACGACGTTTCATGGAACGATAATCATTTGTATGTAAGTGAATTATCTGAATATTTAGAATTACCTACAAAAGAATACTTATTTAATGAAGGTAACTTCTATATTCTACATAAAAATATAGCAGAAAAACTATTCGGAGATAGAAAGTTATATAATATTTTGAATGACTCCAAGAGTTTTGATTACCAATGGGTGTCTTCAAATTATAAAATATATAATGACCTCTATAGTGTTTATAAACTTCATAATAAGAATAAAGATATTGTTGGAAATTATATGTCTTCAAATATGGTACACAAACAATCTTCTGATAATATGATTGAGCATAGTTTTGAACGTATTATATTCAATTATGTCAAACATAAAACGGAATTACCTATATTAGTAGCTTCGAAAAAGGGAATATTTACATACCATAATAACAATAACGATCATAATAATAATAATAATAATATCAATAATAATATAAACAATGTCAATAAATAAGAACAAAAACGAATGTATTGACAAAATACATATTGCGAAAATAAATCCTGTCATTGTGTGCGTAGCTAAAATGGAACAACCATATATTGAAGAGTTTGTAAAATATCATCTGAAGTTAGGATTCGAATGTATATATTTGTATGATAATGAAGACCTCCCCACATATAAAAAAATACTACATAAATACCTAGATAAAGTTGTGGTGACTCATCTTCCCGGAAAAAATTATGTTTCTGGTTCACAATACGAAGCTCTAAGACGATTTGTTAAAAATCGAATATCGAATCCACGTATATCGCACGTAATTCATATAGACATAGACGAGTTTATTGTATTGAAAAAACATCGGAATATAAAGGAGTTCATTTATGAATATATGAAAACTGCTGATAATAGCGTCATGTGTGGTGGAATAGGTATCAACTGGCGTTTTTTTGGTTCATCTGGTCATAGTAACAATATTGAAGTTCCCAATACTATTCGATTCACACATTGCGAGCAAAAAATAAATCCTCATATCAAAACGTTATTCAACAAAAAAATGTTTTCACAATTTAATGAATGTCATAGCATTAGGGTAAAGAATAACAACTATCCGATTCGCTCTACAAACGGGCAGACTATTGATGGACCTGTAAGTACTAGTCCTACCAACGAGGTGATTCAATTGAATCATTATAAATGTAAAACATTGTCAGAGTTTCAAAATATAAGGACTCGTCTGCGTGCCGACTTACAAAATGATATGGTATATCCTGGTAAAAAATTAGTGGAATCTGACGAACATGTTTTAAACACTTTCAACGCGTATGATTTGAATGAAACCGAAGACATGACAGCTTATAACTTTTATAAAAATTGATATCTTTATCCGATAAAACTATTGAATATATTCTCAATAATTTTATTACTATTTTTATGATAAACACATATAGACGGAGGGGAGGAGGACTAGATACTGCTCGTCATTTATATATTGGATATTTTAATGTAAGTATAGCAACCAACTTTGAAAGGAAAATAGCAAAAATACAAATCATTGAATACGAAGAAAAACGAATAATTAAGAAAGACAAAAAAAAACAAAATCAACTTACCAGACATGATACTAATCACATGACAAAAACAAACTCTCATGAAGATTTACATTGTATGTTTGGGTTGGATAATGACATGGTTACACCAAGTCCTTAATTCCTTCTTCAAACTGAACCTGAATATCCCATCCTAAATCCTTAACCTTTTGATTACTTATATAATATCGTTGGTCATTAAATGGTCTGTCTTCAATATACTCTATCCATTCATCATAATTCTCAGTGTTCTTTATCATGCGTATCAACATTCTTGCCACGTCCATTACCGAATATTCCATTCCTTCGTCGCAACCAATATTATATATTTCACCTATTTCTCCCTTTTCTAGAACAGCTTCAAATGCGCGGGCTGTATCTTTGGCATGTAAAAAGGCACGAACGACATCACCTTTTCCTTGTATCGTCACCTTTTTTCCCTCCTTCAACTGTTTAATGAATAAAGGTATCAACTTTTCTGGATATTGATTCGGTCCAAAGACATTATTGCCTCGTGTAATAATAATCGGCATATTGAATGAATGGTTATACGATTGCGCAATCAATTCCGCACCTGCCTTTGTAGCAGCATAAGGATTTGTAGGACACAGAATCGAATGCTCGGTTTTATGTTTCTCTTCAACGGTATTCATCGATTCTCCATAGACTTCATCAGTAGAAACATGTACGAACTTCTTAATTTTATTATATTTGCGAGAACATTCCAAAAGAGTATGCGTTCCTAATATATTATCATGACTATATGTCATAGAGTTCTCGAATGAGTTTTGAACATGTGATTGTGCTGCGAAATGTATAACATGTGTGATGCGATATTCCTTCAATGTTTTCGTAATCAACTCAGCATCACACACATTACCTTCTACAAATGTATATTTAGAACTTTGACGTATATCCTCTTCTACATTATGAATGTCCGCACAATAATACATTGCGTCCAAGTTAACTAGACGATTAATTGTTTTCTTAGGAAAATAATGATTGATAAAATTACTACCAATAAATCCACAACCGCCAGTGATCAACAAGTTCATCTTATTGTTTTCTTCATCCTCATGTCGTTTGTATTCAACAAGACATTCCTTTACAGCATCCTTGATATGTCTTACATGTGGATACATTTGTTGAATACATGTCGTTTCTAGAAAGTTATTAGACCGGTCGGCTGCTAATATTTTGCGCTGTTCCTCTTGTGTAAAGTTTTTCCAGGTAAACGCGGGGTCTACAATGTCCTTATACATTTGAAGAATCTCATTATGTGATACCAATCCAGGATTTGTGAGGTTCACCGTTCCATATACTTTGTTTGTCATCATATCTAACACCATTGGCAACAATTCAGGAAGAACTGTCATGGAATTAGGAACAGAACACACTTTATCATAATTCACAATTTTGGTGATAAAATTACGAGAGTTCTCTTGTCCTACGATAGGCATACGAATGCGAAGATTTAACACATTATCTTTGTATAAGTTCATCATCTGGTCAGTAAACCCTTTTACAATCGAGTAGGATGAGCCGAAAAAATTAGGCTTAGAATCCTCAGTAAATCCATTTTCTTCGACCCCGTAAGGATGGTCTTCATCGTATTTGAATATACACCCTGTACCTAGATATGTGTAATGAATATTACTACTTTTACAAATATCCGCAAGCAGAAAGGGTGAATATAGATTGTCTCTCACATTTTCAAATAATTTACCTTCTTGTTCTAAATAGTCAATAGTAGTATATATTTTATCATCAATCTTGCCATGAGTTCTTCCAATAAACGATACTATATGAGTGGGATTGACATCCTTGATTTCGCTATGAAGCGTCTCGTAATTATCAGTTCTTGAAGAACCACATACATAGTTTATATTCGATTCATCTAAAACTTGAATAAACTGACCGCCAATCCAGCCTTTGCTTCCATATACAAGAACTTTCATTCTAATTATTATAATATATAACTACGATTCTAAGTAATTATATATTATTTGTTTATCTACGTGTTTTCGTTTTTCTCTTGCGGGATTTACTCTTGTGAGATTTACTCTTGTGAGATTTTCTCTTGTGAGATTTTCTTTTTCCACCTTGTGTTGGTCGGTTAAGATTTGTTGAACTACTATTTGGATTAGAAATTGTTGAACCACTATTTCTGAACTCACTATTCGGATTAGCACCAGTACTATCTCTACCATCATATTGGGTTTGAAATTCTTTTTGATTATTTTGTACTTGTGTTGATAGTTTACTCTGTTTTGCGGTAGCTCTTTCGTCACCTGTTGGGAACATTATCGTACGAGCCTTATTCGTTTTGTTTTGTATTTCTGTATGAGCCTGATTCGTTTTGTCTTTCACATACGACCCGACCTCACGCAACTTTTCGGGATTATCAAATGCTAGAAGTCCTAATATAGCAACAGCACTACCACTAAGTGCTAGTATACTAGTTGTAGACAACATATATACATTTATATAAGATAATATTTTACTACGACATATAATATATATTATACGGAGTGAATATTTTCGTTTTCTTTTTCCCACACAATATGAATAGGGTCTTCCCATTTAGAATAAGGAATGGACTTACTGGTTGGTTTTTCTAATTTAACTAAATTATCTAACGCTTGTTTTCTTCTCTCAATAGGGACCATAGATGTAGATAATTTACGACTTTGATATTTCCACGCCCATTCAAATTGTAATGCGGAAACCCAATCTGGAAAACCCTCTACGTAACATACTCGCGTCCAAACCTGGCCTTTTTTTACTTTTCTGCTAGTAGCCCGCGCACCACCTACCAGCTCTTTATTATGTTGTCTAAGACGTCTTTCTAAGTTCACTGTTGCTCCGACATAGGTAGCACCATCGCTAGATTGTAGTAAATATACAAAAGACATAAAATATAATATAATGTATAGAATATAATATTAAAGGTTTGTGATAAATAACTATATAATGATGAGACTAGTTGTATCCCTTTTACTATTGCTAGGCACTACACTCGCAACAAAAGACACCAATGAGAAACAAGTATTAGCTTGTCCCCTTGTGTTACCTCAGACCGAATGTGTATCATTCCAGATTACCTCGGGTACAGGATGTCAATGGATGTGTGAATATTGTGCCAATAACTTGGGAACAAGCAATTATTATTTTACTGACGAGGTATGTACATACGAATCTGGAGGCTGTGTAGGAAATCCGATGACTGACAAAACATACACATGTTGCGCCAATTAATTCGCGTATAAAACAGAACTAAAAAAAAAGCACCAGTGTACAAAGCGATATCAACTTTTTAAACAAAGCAATGGTTGATACTATCCCAGTTTGCGTACCTATTATTGAACACTCGTAGTCCTCGGAATATATTATGTGCATCAGAATGATTTTTCCCTGGGCATTCCTTTATGATCTGTATCGTTTTACCATTCAGATCATATATACCGTCTTGTTTTTTATAGTTAGGTAATTCCAAACATAAGGTCATTACATTCATTATAGACCAATCCCAATAAGAATATTTTCTATTGGATGTATAAAAATCAATATACATATCAATACATTTTTTCAATGTTGGGTTGCCCGCTTTTGACATGATAAAGTTAGGATTATAATTCATTTTCTCCATATAGCTACTACACGTAACGAAATCAGCATTCGGGTTTATGAAATAACGCAAGGGAACTAAAGGCTCATTGTCGGCATCTATATAAACCCCGCCATATTTGTATAATACACATACTCTCCAAAAGTCGGCTTTAATGGGTCCATCTGAGATAACCCGAAATAGTTTTTTATGAGTTTTTGAATATTCATGTAATAAAAACTCCTCACACATCCTATCATTATAGAGTTTTATCTGATAACCAGGGTTCTTTTTTTTCCAGTTGATTGAATATTTACTAATAGTAAATAATGTTTTATCACACATAAATATTGTTTTAGGTATATTTGAAGACATTATAATATATTTCTACTATATTATAATATGGATTTGTACACGAAATCAACCATTTCTTCTCCCACCGCAACGTTATTTAAAGAATCCGACGATTTTTCAAAAAAGAATCTACCTCTTATTATTCATGGACAAGGTGTGTTTATTTTTGAAAACAAAAACAATGACAAGATAGGATTTTCTTTCTACAATAAAGAAAGGAAAGATGGTCTCCGCGTAGAATTAAACACGTCAAATGTGATTGTCACGAGAATATCATCAAATAAACAACTAATTGATAGTAGCAATAATCAAGGATTGACAACAGCAAAGGGTTCTTATTATTGGTTTAATTTAGATTCTCAAAACCAACGATTGTTTGTGGGTATAGGCGAGGCACGATTAGAAACAAAAATATATACCTACTTATTTCCTTCAAGAGATACAGACGAATGGGAACCAAACAAGGCGTTTTTAGAGGGTATAGTAGAAATAGATATACAAGAGTCAACTATTTCACCCATGCGTCTTTTAAGAGACCCAATTACCACGAAGGTGCCTTTAAAAGTGAGAGACACTAATTTACTCACTATGGATGAGATAGCCCAAGGGTTGTATTTACCTAATGCCAACTTGCCGAATGTTGCTCAAAAGTTATATAATTGTGTGTCGGGTAAAAAGTTTGTTCTAGACGACAACAGTTTTCCAGAGTTTTCTCAGGCAATTGAATATAGCATAGCCACACCTGGATGCTGGTGTCATGAAACATTGCTTAATAAAAGTACCGAGTTTAACAAAGACAAACCTAATGAACTAGAAACGTATCTGAGAATTACGTTAGGAGAGAACGACGGCGAATCCCCTGGTATACCTTACGTGTTAGAGGTATGGCCTGTTGGACACTACTCTCCTATTCATAGTCATGCTGCATCACATGCGATCGTAAGAGTGTTACATGGCAGTATTAACGTAAACTTATATCCATTTTTGTGTGCCGAAAAGGACGGAATCGCGCCGTTTGGAAATGCGGATTTCGACAAAGATGATATCACTTGGATTACCCCAACATTAAATCAAATACATCAATTAAAAAATCTGGATACAAACAAAGATACGTGTATCACCATTCAATGCTATATGTACGATGAAGCGAATGAATCACATTATGATTATTTTGATTATATCGACGAAGATGGAAAAAAACAACAATACGAACCGGATTCAGACATGGGTTTTGTCGAGTTCAAAGAAAAAATGAGAAAAGAATGGAAGAATCGTCCAAAATCACATGTATTTTCTACTATGGTCTGTAAGTGGTAAATGATTATGTATTATTTATCATGCGAAGCCAACAATGTTGACAATTACGTTTTCGCATAACGACGAATGTAGGGTGGTATGTATCCTGTATAGCCATTTTTGAATCTGCTCTACGTTTTCGACATGTATGACACGCAAAATCCAGTTCCTCATATAATTCCTGTATACCAGATGCGGTTCTAGATGTATATGATGTTTGATAAAAGGTATCTTCCTTGTATTCTTGGACCTTTATTGTCATAATACAATCAGTCGGATTGTTCTTGTATTCTTTTGATTTATTTTTATACTTGGAAAATACAAATATGGGTAATTGGTTAAAAACAAAAAATAAAAATAATGACATGTATAAATGGTACAAGTCATTATTTTGGCAGGAGGAATGGGTAAACGAATGAAATCGTCGTTACCTAAAGTGTTGGTCGAGTTCAAAAAAAAACCGATGATTGTCCATGTCATTGAACAGGCCGTTTTATTAGATCCGATTCAAATAGTGATTGTTGTAGGGAAAAATACCAGTCAACTGATTCAAGAAACAATTCAAAAATGGAATACTGAATATATTCATAAAATTAAGTTTGTTTTGCAAGAACCAGCATTAGGAACAGGTCACGCAGTGCATTCTTGTTTAAAAGAACTACAGCCTGACAACCAAACCATTATATTAAGTGGTGACGTTCCAAATATTAATTCAGAAACGCTAAGAGAATGTTTTTACTTACACGCCAAAATGAGCTGTGCCTATATTTTAGGTTTTATTCCTGCGAGCAACTATGGTTATGGACGTATTCTTTGTGAAAAAGAGTCATTAGTAGGTATTCGCGAAGAAAAAGAATGCAATGAGGAAGAAAAAAAAATCGTATTGTGTAATTCAGGTATTTATTGCATTCCTGCTCGTTTATTAATAAAATATATACCCCAGATTACAAATGATAATAGTAGTGGCGAATATTATTTACCTGATATATTTAATTTTATAGTAGAAGAGGAACAAATCTCAGTCAACATAAGCACACTTCCAAAAGAAAAAAACGCGGAATTGTGTGGAATAAATACATTAGAACAATTGAAAGAGCTCGAAGAGACATGTTAAGTTATTTGAACACGTCATAATATCACATTAACATACATTTATTAGCATAACTACATGTTAATATAAACAAACTGTTAAATAATTTGGTTTATGCTGTTATTCCAAAAAAACGTTTTTTTTTGTTTCGGCAAAGTATTTTCAGCAAATCAAAAATGGACATTTTAAAATGTCCATTTTCTATTTTCCATTTGACTTTTGTGTAAAGAGAAAAAGTGAAAAATGGGTTTAGAGCATAATGCTCTTATTTCCATTTTTGGATTTTTGAAACGAGAGCATAAGGAAAAAAATGATTTTTCAAGAAAATCATTTAGGAACTTTTTCTGTTTCCAATATATACAAAAATGGAAACAAAATGGAAACAAGAAAAGTTCCAAAAAATACCCGAAATATTTAATTGTGAAAAATGTAGATACGTTACGAGTAGAAAAAGTCAATACGACCGCCACATCACCACAGCTAAACATACATTCTTAGTATTCGGAACTAAAATGGAAACAAAAAAGGTTCCGATTGAATCGTGTGCTATTTGTGATAGGATATTTAAAAGTCGTTCAGGATTATGGAAGCATGAAAAAAAATGTAAGGATAATTCAATTGATATCAACGACAATCAACACATTGAAGTGAGTAATAGCGATAGTATAGATAATACACAGCCAGAGATAATGACAATGTTTCAAGATATGATGAGAGAAAACCAGGACTTGCGCGAATTATTGATAGAACAAACTAAGCAATCGCAAGAGGTAACGCAAGATATGCACCAGAAGATGATAGAACTGGCAAGTGAAAATAAGGTGGTTCATAATAACAATAATACGATAAACAATACGAACAATCGTTTTAACCTGAACTTTTTCTTAAACGAGCAGTGTAAGAATGCGATGAATCTATCAGATTTTCTGAACAATATAGAAGTGAACTTAGAAGATGTAAGCAATGTTGGACGATTGGGGTATGCCGACGGAATCAGTAGAATTATCATAAATGCACTCAAGGATTTGGATGTATACGAGCGCCCCATTCATTGTAGCGATATCAAACGAGAGATAATGTATATCAAAGACAATGATATATGGGAAAAGGATAATGATATAAAGTACCATATGAAACGTGCTGTAAAATGTATCTCTCATAAGAATGTGAAAAAGTTAATAGATTGGCGAGATGCGCATCCAGGATGGTTAATATATGATAGTAAAGAGGAAGCCGAGTGTTTACGCATAACAAATGAAAGCATGGGTGGATATACTGACGAGGAGAATGAAAAGTTATACAAAAAGATGTTCCGTAAGATTGCTCATGAAACAATAATAGATAAGTCCTGTTTTACTATTCAATAATAAGATAACTACAATAAGTATAAAACCATATTTTGATTATATTATATGATGGAGCAGGTTTGTTCAAAACAAATAACAATAGAAGTTCCGTATAACAAAGAATTATATGATTTTACAGATTTCTCTCCTGAAGAGAATTATGTGATATTAAAAACAGGCGTAGAGTCGTTAAAGATGAGTAAAAAGTTGATAAGGAACTCCACACACGCAACAATATATGAAAGTGTCTATTCTGAGTTTCTCTCAAAGATGGAAGCATCAAAAGAAGAAATAGATAAAAAGAGTTTGGAGTTACTTGTAGAAAAAGAAATTATGACAAAATATAAAGAAGAAGAATTAGACCGTGTACAAATAGAGATAGACAAGATGATAAAATATAAGATGGATAGTTATGAGACGTTGCGGATAGAAAAAGACAAGGATATTCAAAATCTAAGCGATAGTTTGTTCTCTCGTGAGAAGGAATTAATAAAGTTAAAAGAAGAAATTAGAATGAAAGAGTTAGAAATATCAAATATAATTGATAAAGAAGTAAATGAGAAAGTAAAGATAGAGAGAGACAAACAAAACGAAGCAATCGGCGACGTTTTAACTAAAAATAAAGCACTATTAGAAAATATATCTCAAAATAGTGGTACTAAAACGTCAACCGAGATAGGACTCATTGGAGAAAAGATATTCGGGGAGATAGCCGAGACAACCTTTCAAGATTTCGATGGTTTTGAACTAGTTGACGTTCATAAGCAGACACATAAGGGTGATTGGCATATAAACATAAAAGAGTTGACAATCATGGTGGACGCGAAATCATACAAACGAAAGGTAGATATAACACAGCGAGAAAAAATCAAGAACGATTTGAAGCAGAATCAACACATTCATTTTGCTTGGTTAGTTTCTCTCAACACAAAGATAGATAAACAGGATAATGGTATATTTATTTTTGAATGGATTTCGGAAAAGCAATGTATAGTGTATATTAATAATTTGTTATCCATTGAAGATCCGCATAGTATTTTGAAAACCATTTATTTTTTGTGTAAAGAGAATTATAATCGAATTGTAAATAGTAAATTAGATACAATAGAGATAACCCGAATGCGCGAGCATCATCATATGTTGAACGATAAAATAACATTGTTGAAAAAAAGAGTAAAGGAAATCAAAGTTTCAATAAATGGGTTACGAAATCTACATGATAATTTAGAAACAGATATAGTAAACTTGTTGAATACAGACTCGAACAATTTTATGAACAAATATTATGATGTTATCGTAAAATGGTGGGATAAAAACTTGGAAGAAAAGGAGGGTTCAAAGATTAAATCAACTATTATATGGAATAGATTTAAAAAAGAGAATGAAGAATTGGTGAAAGAATTAGATGTGAATACATTCAAAGAGATTATATGTGCCTTTATATCAGAAAATAATATTATTAAATCTAAAAATAAATCTGGAGCTTTAGAAATTAATAATATAGACTGGATAGAAGAAGAAATAGTTATAGAGACTGAAAAATAATGCGTTCTTATATATTTATAATTAGATATAATTAAATATATATGAAGATTACTTACGGAACTACTGATAAGTCAATCGATGTTACCAGTTTTTGTCTAGAGAGACTAATGTGGGATAATATTATCACAATTCCTGAAGGAGATATACCAAGAGCGCGTCTGCTTACAGACCCAATATGGGGGGTTGTTAAAGATATATTTATTGAAATTGACAATGTTATAACTGTATATAATGAGAATACAAATATAAAAATCAATATACTAACAAATACAATTACATTAGATAGGGATATATTATCAAAGATACATAGTAAAATAAAAATAAACCACGGTTTTATGTGGCAAGAATTACCAGAACAGAAAATGGCAGTTAATTATTTAACTGGAAATGAAAAAGTTTTAGAGATTGGGGGAAATGTAGGAAGAAACTCATTAGTGATTGCTTCTATTTTAAAAGACCAGAAGAATCTGGTTGTATTAGAAAGTGGTCCGGAATTCGCACTCCAATTAAGAGAAAATAGAGATTTAAATAATTTTAATTTTCATATAGAAGGTTCAGCATTATCAAACAGAAAATTAATTCAACAATGTTGGGAAACTAAACCAAGTGAAGTTTTAGAACCCGGTTTTAGTTGGGTTAATACGATTTCATTAGACAACTTAAAAAAGAAGTACAATATAGAGTTTGATACGTTAGTATTAGATTGCGAAGGAGCGTTTTATTATATTTTAATGGATATGCCTGAGATATTAAACAATGTTAATTTAATGATTATGGAAAATGATTATATGGATATAACACATAAGAAATATATAGATGAAATATTTAAAAAAAATAATTTTAGAGTACATTACTCCGAGGCAGGAGGATGGGGACCATGTGAACATAATTTTTTTGAAGTATGGAAAAGAATATAAATCAATAAGGTATAATATATAATATATATTAATTGAATATATTATAAATGGACAGAGGACATAATTTACCCGTATCTCGTATAAATCTATCAATAAAACCAGTAATCGTATGTGTTGTTAAGAAAGAACAAAAATATATATATGAGTTTATAAATTATCATTTATTATTAGGTTTTACGCATATTTATATATATGATAATGAAGATGAACCAACATATGAAAAACAATTAACACCTTATTTCAAAGATAAAATAACTGTATTACATATTTCAGGTGGAGTGGAAAAGCATGGACTTCCTATTCAGTATGTAATATTGAGACATTTTATGCGCGGGAACATTAATAGTCCAAAAATAACCCATGTTGCTCATATTGATATAGATGAGTTTATATGTTTGAAGAAGCATGATAATATAAAGGATTTCATAAACGAATATATAAAGACAGATACAAATAACGTGAATTGTTCTGCTATTGGAATGCATTGGAGATATTTTGGTTCATCAGGACATGTAATATATAAAGATGAACCTAACACTCAGCGATTTACTAATTGTCAACTAGAGTATAAAGACAGAATAATAAAAGATTTATTTTATGCCAAAGATGTTGAATCATTTTTAGATGTTCATCATATACATCCATATAAGTATCCCAGAAAAACAACATCTGGTGAGATACTTCCACCAAGAAGTACCGCCGATTCAAAACAAGTAGATTATAATGTGATTCAGTTGAATCATTATAAATCTAAAACTCGTGAAGAGTTTTATATAATACGACAAAGAGGTTACGCTGATCGTCATCCTTGTGAAGAAGATGTTGAGAAAAACTTTAGAGAGTTCGATTTAAATGAAACAGAAGATTTTACGGCACGAGATTTTTATCAAAAGCATAATAAGTTACATATTATTAAAAACGATTAGACGATATATGGTGTCAAATATACAGAACATTGAAAAATAATATATGTACAATACGTAATATATAAATCATTTGGATTTATATATTATTTCGCACCACATATGGTCACAAAATATAAAAAAATAATATAAAATCGTTAGTCTGATGTATGCTGTCATATATAAATTGTTTTCATCACGAGTTGTGACGATAAATGGTAACAAAATATGAGATATATATATGGTTGACGACACGACGAATATGTATAACGTCTAAATAATACCGATTTCTGACATTCAATGTGATTCGGATTGAATACATATTTTTGAAAACACAATTATCTCACTCAATTATATGTTCTTTAGGGGACGAGCATAGCTCTAGCCGAAGGCGTCCCCTAAAGAACATATAATTGAGTGAGAT
>Ga0208414_1000469_pt1 | contig 40099 bp, 32 predicted proteins | sample AntAceMetag02UKE_FD_184770 | JGI IMG/M metagenome (GOLD analysis project Ga0208414, IMG submission 184770) | Saline lake microbial communities from Ace Lake, Antarctica - Antarctic Ace Lake Metagenome 02UKE (SPAdes) (version 2) | ecosystem: Environmental > Aquatic > Non-marine Saline and... | reverse complement strand
GCTACTGAACTTTGATAACGTGGTCGCTGCTATCCATATCATGATGGATGACATGGGTTATGGGATTTCTAAGCGTAAGGTCACGCTCTCAACTGCCGGCGTCGTGCCTGGCATCGAGAAGCTGAAGGAAACCACCGATTGTTCACTTGCGATCTCACTCCATGCCGCTAACGATGCTTTGCGTGATCAGCTTGTGCCAATTAATAAAAAATACCCCATTGCGGTTCTGTTGGCGGCTTGTAAGTCCTATGCAGAAAACTTTGGTGAGAAACGTACGGTCACGATCGAATATACCGTCATCGATAATATTAATGATCAGCCCGAACACGCGAATGAGTTGGTGGAGTTGCTGAAAGACTTTCCATGCAAGATTAATTTGATTCCCTTTAACCCTTTCCCCGGATCTGGTTACAAACGGCCCTCCAACTTTGCTGTTCGTGCCTTTCAAGAGAGGTTGATCAAGGCTGATTTTAACGTGATGGTGCGGACGACTCGTGGCGAAGACATCGATGCCGCTTGTGGCCAGCTTGTAGGTGCTGTCGAGGATAAAACTCGACGTCAGGAAAAATATCGCAAGATTGCTGTAGGAGTTGTTTCGTGAATCGCTTGCTCGTTGTGATCGCGCTCAGTACGTTGCTATCCGCTTGTGTGACCGAGGTGACCAACCCGCAGAACCAACCGGCATCTCCAGAAAAGCAGGTTCAAACCCTGGTGGATCTTGGTATCGGCTATATTCGAAATGGCGAGTATGGTCGTGCTAAAGACAACCTGAATCGGGCGCTCAGAATCGATCCAAATTCTTCAAAAGTACACAACGCCTTCGGCCTGGTTTTTCAGTTGGAAGGTGAAAGTAAGCTTGCCGATACGCATTATCGCAAAGCTGCTAACGATAAAACTTTCACTCGTGCGATCAATAACTATGGCGCCTTTCTGTATGCTCAGGGCCGCTTTAGAGAGGCGATCGATCAACTCAAGATAGCGGGTGAAGATCAGTTTTATCAAAACCGACCACAGGTTTATGAAAACCTTGGGGTGGCCTATTTGCAGCTGGGTGAAACCAGCAACGCCGAGGCAAGTTTTTTCCGAGCGACCCAATTGAATCCTGGTCAGGGACGAGCGCTGCTCGAGATGGCAGAGATGCGCTTTGACCAAAATAATTATGTCGAAGCGCGAGACTACTACCGTCGTCACGTTTCGTCTTCGAGTCAGTCTGCGCGCAGCCTTTGGCTGTGTGTGCGGGTCGCGCGCGTATTTAGTAACGAAAATGACGATGCGAGCTGCTCGCTAACCCTAAGGAACATTTTCCCGGCTTCTGATGAAGCTAAACTGCTTGAGGCTTCACAATGAGCGAGATGGCAGATATGACCGAGTATCAGCTAACGGCGTCACAAATGTTAAGTCAGGCCCGCGAAGCAATGGGTTTGAGTCAAGATCAGGTGGCTCAGGAGCTATATCTGACTCCAAGCTATATCCGTCTTATTGATAGCGATGAGATAGACAAGATTCAAAAGCAGGCCTTTGTTCGCGGCTATCTGCGCTCTTACGCCAAGATGGTGCATCTTGATGGTGACGAGGTCGTCGCGCGCTATGAAGTCAGTCAGGGTTCAGCGCCACCCAAAAAAGCCCAGATTCGAGGGGTTACCAGAGAGTTTGTAGGGTCGACGAATTTCACCGGGCCTGTTTTTCAGACAGGTATTCTGGGTCTTGTTGGCCTGGTCATCATCATCGCGCTAGTCTGGTTCTTGTCGGGCTCATCTGAAGAAGAGCCAATTGTCGTGGGTAGTTTAAGTTCAGCAGACAGAGCACAGTCTGAAGTCGCAGATGATCCCTTTGCCGATCAAACAAGTGAGTCCGGTGCTGATGGTAATTCTGTTAGCAGTAATGCAGAAGATGGCGCATTAGATTCTCAGCTAGATTTGAACGATCAACAGACGAGCGCCGATATTCAGGGCAGCGTTTCGACTTTGACGCTCACCACAACCGACGAGCAGTCTATTCGAAATAATACCCCCGCACTGACCGAGGTAACGGAAAGTGCTGCCAACTCCCTGGCAGCTAAGCAAATTACGGTCGAACGTCTGGACGATGTCGTCAGGGTCACCGCCGGCGGTGAAGATGAATTGCGCTTTCTGTTTAGTGATGAGTGCTGGGTAGAAATTGAAGATGGCCAGGGTGATTCAATTTACGGTGATCTGAATCGTGCCGGTGATGAGCTGGTGGTCACCGGTATTGCGCCCTTTGAAGTGCTGTTTGGCAAGGCGCCAGCGGTTACGCTCGAATATAATGGTGAGCCAATAGATCTTGCGCCACACACTACTAGCGTCGATACGGCAAAATTAAAGGTAGGTAACTAATATGCGCGCTCCTTCTCCAATTCAACGTCGAAAGAGTCGCCAGATTATGGTTGGCAATGTCCCCGTTGGCGGTGATGCACCGATTGCCGTTCAAAGTATGACCAATACGGAAACCTGTGATGTTGACGCCACCGTGGCGCAAATTCAGCGTCTCGAGGCGGTTGGAGCGGATATTGTGCGAGTTTCGGTGCCCAGCATGGAGGCAGCGGAAGCTTTCGGTAAGGTTCGTAAGCGGGTTCAGGTACCGCTGATTGCGGACATCCATTTTGACTACAAAATTGCACTTAGAGTCGCGGAATTGGGTGTGGACTGTTTGCGTATCAATCCGGGTAATATTGGTAATGCACAACGTATTAAGGCCGTGGTCGCTGCTGCTAAAGATAAAGGCATCCCGATTCGAATTGGCGTCAATGCCGGCTCGCTCGGCAAAGACCTGTTACGAAAGTACAAAGAGCCCAATGCTGCAGCGATGGTTGAGTCTGCTATGCGCAATATCGATCTACTTGAAAAAGAGAATTTTCATAACTTTAAGCTAAGTCTTAAAGCTTCCGATGTTTTCATGACCGTTGAAGCCTATACGACCATTGCGAGCCAAATTGATCAGCCACTGCATCTCGGCATTACCGAGGCGGGTGGTCTTCGATCTGGGACAGTAAAGTCTTCTGTTGGGTTAGGCATACTGTTGATGCAAGGTATCGGCGACACCATTAGAATTTCGTTGGCGGCAGACCCAGTAGAAGAAATTAAGGTTGGTTTTGACCTGCTGAAAAGTCTGCACCTACGGAGCAAGGGCATTAACTTTGTTGCTTGCCCGAGTTGTTCACGGCAGAACTTTGATGTCATCGCCACGCTTAACGAACTGGAACGCCGCGTAGAAGATATTACGACGCCACTCGATGTGGCCATTATTGGTTGTATCGTGAATGGCCCTGGAGAAGCTAAAGAGGCTGAGCTTGGGCTCACTGGTGCGTCGCCGAACAACCTGATTTACGTTGATGGCAAACCCGATCATAAAATCAAAAACGAAAACCTGGTCGATCAACTCGAAGATATGATCCGAAGTCGCGTTGCTGAAAAGCAAGCGGCAGAAGCCAATCTGATTGGTAAGAGTTCCTAGTAGTGGCAAAAATCCAGTCATTGCGTGGCATGCAAGACCTACTCCCCGATCGTAAACGACTATTTCGGTTGGTCGAGGATGCGGCACGTGAAGTTTTTGGTAGTTATGGCTATGAAGAGATCGGCTTGCCGATTCTTGAGAGCACTCAGCTGTTTAAACGTACGGTGGGTGAAGCAACTGATATCGTTGAAAAAGAAATGTATACGTTTGCCGATCGCAACGATGAAAGCATCACCATGCGGCCAGAAGGTACGGCTGGCGCTGTGCGTCTCGCGGAGCAGAATGGTCTGCTGTTTAACCAGGTACAGAGATTGTGGTATGCCGGTCCCATGTTCCGTTATGAACGTCCGCAGAAGGGCCGCTACCGTCAGTTTGAACAGATTGGGTTGGAATGCTTCGGCATGGCGGGTCCAGACATTGATGCAGAAGTCTTATTGCTGACGTCGCGATTGTGGAAAAAACTTGGCATCGACGCGACCCTGGAATTGAATAGCCTTGGTAGCAGCGAAGCGCGGGCGGCTTATCGCAATGTATTGGTGGCCTATCTAAACGACAGAAAAGAACAACTCGACGAGGATAGTCAGCGCAGAATAGACACGAACCCCATGCGGGTTTTGGACAGCAAGGTACCGTCAACGCGCGCCCTGCTCGAAGATGCACCTTTACTCATTGATTATCTAGACGATGAATCGAAAGCGGATTTTGAATCGTTGCGCGGTTATTTAGATGGTTTTGGGGTGCCTTATGAAATTAACCCCTTTATCGTTCGTGGTCTAGATTATTACAACAAGACAGTATTTGAATGGACGACGCACAGTCTCGGTGCCCAGGGTACTATTTGTGCCGGTGGTCGCTACGACGGTCTGGTAGAACAGGTCGGTGGTAAGCCGACACCCGGTGTGGGTTTTGCCATGGGTATCGATCGCTTGGCGCTCATGCTTGAAAATATCACCGAACCTGTCGGCACCGCCGATATTTATATCGCCTCGATAGGCGATGCGGCTCGTGGTAGGGCGCTTGAAATTGGCGAAACCGTCAGGACGGCGTTACCGCAAGTTAAGACCGTCGTGCATTGTGGTGCCGGTAAGTTTAAAGCTCAATTTAAAAAGGCTGATGCCCACGCAGCCCGTATCACACTCGTTATTGGCGAGGATGAAGTGGCCAACGATGAGGTTGGCGTGAAATATCTGCGCGAAGATGCGGAACAACTTTCGGTAAAAACAGCCGAACTAACCAATCACTTATTACAGTATTTTTCATAAGGAGTACCGGTGGTCACCGATAAAACTGAAGAAGAGCAACTCGAAGCCCTCAAAAGCTGGTGGGATGAGAACGGTACACAGCTGCTGATTGGCATCGTCGTGGTTTTGGCCGGCATATTCGGTTATCGCACCTGGGACTCAAACGCCCAGGCGACGGCTGAAGCTGCATCAAACCTTTACGAAGACTTGGTTCAAGTTGCCAGTGTCGGACCATTTGAGGAACTGAGCGTGGAAGATCGTTCCACGGCTGAATTTATCGCCGCCCAGCTCACGACAGAATACATGGGCTCTGTTTACGCACACTTTGCTTCTATGCACATGGCAAAGTTGGATGTTGAAGCGGGCGATCTTGATGGTGCCGAGGCGGCGCTACGCTGGAGTCTCGATAATGATGTGGACGAATCCATTGGCATTATCGTCAACGAGCGACTGGCCAAGGTTCTATTTGCCAAAGAAGATTTTGACGGTGCACTTGCGCAACTCGATAGCAAAAAACCCGGCACTCACGCGCGGTCATACGAAGAGTTACGCGGTGACATCTACTATGCAATGGAACGTCATGAGGATGCCCGCAGCGCTTACGAACGTGCACTCGCAGGGACGGATAACCCGGATGCATTTCCGTATTTGAAAATGAAGTTGCAGGATATTTCCAACCCCGAGAAGGCGATCGCTGTAGAAGCGGAAGGGGATACCAGTGAAGGTTAAACCTATAGCGGTACTGTTGTTGCCATTCTTGCTGGCAGGCTGCAGCTGGTTTGATATCGGCGATGAAGAAGAGGTGCGTAAACCTGCAACGCTGACGCAAATCAGTACGGAAATTAACCTCGAGCGTCTATGGGATGTAAGAATTGGCAAAGGTGCTGCAGATAAAGCCATTCAGTTGGTACCTGGGTATTCTGGTAGTCGCATATTTGCCGCTGCCGCCGATGGTACGGTTAAAGCTTTAGATACGGGCACGGGGCGTGAAATCTGGAGTGTCAATATTGAGACGTACTACGATGATGAAGAACGCCGCAATTCATTCACTAAGTCTGCCGACACGATTACAGGTGGCGTTGGCGTTGGAGAAGAGCTGGTCCTGGTAGGCTCGTCCGCCGGTGAAGTTGTTGCGATGAATCAAAGTGATGGTTCTCTTGCCTGGCGGGCAAGAGCGACCAGCGAAGTGTTGTCTCCGCCCCAGGCTTTTGGCCAACTGGTTGTTGCACAATCCATCGACGGTAAGCTTGCTGGCTTCAATGTTTTTGATGGCGAACGCAAGTGGCTGTACAGCACCTCGATTCCTAGCTTAACCCTGCGTGGCACAGCGACACCAATCCTTTCCGATGGCGTGGTGACCGGCTTTGCGAATGGGCGGATCGCTGTCATTGATAAAGAGCGTGGACTTCCCGTCATGGATCAGCGAGTTGCCGCCGCTAAAGGTCAATCCGACCTCGAGCGTTTGATCGATATCGATGGCCTAATTGCCCGTGATGAGAACATGCTTTATGCCGCATCCTATCAGGGCAATATTGTCGCAATCGACCTGGCCCAAAATGGGCGAGTCGTCTGGGGTTTACCGGCATCAACTGTCACGGGAGTGACATTGGGTTTTGGTAACGTTTACATGTCCAGTGCTGACAGTGTGATATTTGCTTACGATACGAATGCGAGTGGGCGCGAGAGTTGGAAGAACGAAGCACTGCTTTACCGTGATATCACTGCAGCTGTGCCCGTCAGTAGTTATTTAGCCATCGGCGATTTTGAAGGCTACTTACATCTGGTCGCACAATCAGATGGCCGGTTTGTAGGTCGAACCAGAGTGGATAAAGATGGTCTACGCAGCCAGGCAATTGTTGATGGCAGCCGAATTTACGTGATGGGCAACAGCGGGCGACTAAGCGCTCTGGAGCTACGTTAAAACATTATGATTCCAGTCATCGCGCTAGTAGGACGACCGAATGTAGGCAAGTCCACACTGTTCAACCGGCTGACTCGGACCCGCAATGCTCTTGTTGCAGAATTTTCTGGCCTGACCCGTGACCGCCAATATGGCAGAGGCGCGATGGGCGATTTCGATTATATCGTCGTCGATACCGGTGGTCTTACCGGTGATCACAATGGTATTGAAGGTCCTATGGCGGACCAGGCCTTGTTCGCAATTGAAGAAGCCAACCTCGTGCTCTTTATGGTGGACGCCAAATCTGGACGCACAGCGGGTGACGAAGCGATCGCGGATCTGCTCCGCGCGCAAAACAAAGCCACCCTGCTCGTCGCCAACAAAATTGATGGCCAAAACCCTGATTATGTCAGTGGTGAATTCTCTAACCTGGGATTTGGCGAAGCACTGTTTGTGTCTGCCAGTAACGGCAATGGCGTTAAGTCTCTCGTTGAGGATGTCATTGCCGAGCACGAAGCGATTGATACCATCCCCGACCCTGATGACGAGCCCGAAAACGCGGGTATCAAAATCGCGGTGGTGGGTAGGCCTAACGTGGGTAAATCGACGCTGGTGAATCGTATGCTCGGTGAAGACCGTGTGGTCGTGTTTGATGAAGCCGGCACAACTCGAGACAGCATTTATATTCCCTTCGAGCGTGAAGGAAAACCGTATACGATTATTGATACGGCTGGAGTACGTCGTCGCGGCCGGATTAAAGAAACGGTCGAGAAATTTTCTATTATCAAAACCTTGGATGCGATCGCGAATGCCCATGTGGTGATCTTGATGATCGATGCGCGCGAGCCAATTGTCGACCAGGATCTGCATTTGATCGGTCACATTCTGGATGCTGGTCGGGCGCTGGTCTTTGCCGTGAACAAATGGGATGGCACGGATTTAGATCAAAAAAATAAAGTGAAGCGCGAGTTGGAACGACGTCTAACGTTCATTGATTTCGCCAAGACTCACTTTATATCTGCGTTACATGGTTCGGGTGTTGGCACTCTCTACAAGTCTATTCATGCAGCATACGACTCGGCAACCCGGAGGTTGAAGACGCCAATGCTGAACGAAATTTTGATTGCGGCGCTGAAGGAACATCAGCCACCGCTGGTGAAGGGCCGCCGCATCAAGATGCGTTATGCGCACATTGGTGGTCACAATCCGCCGATTATCGTGATTCACGGTACGCAAACGGATTCGGTACCTGACGCTTACAAGCGCTATTTAGAAAAACGCTTTATTAAGGCACTGAAGCTAGAAGGTACGCCGATTCGAATTGAATTTAAGACGTCGGACAATCCCTTTAAAGACAAAGATAGCAGGCTGGCGGGTAAGCCGGCGACTCGAAAACGTAGTTTGGCGAAGCCTGCGAAGAAGGAAGGTAGAGGCAACAAAGTTAATAAGGCAAATAAAGTCAGTAAGACCAACAAAGTAAATAAAGATAACAGGAAAAAGCGGTAAGCCTGAGTTCTTGTCTCGAGTCTCCACTGAAATATCCGTTTTGAACCCCTCCAGATTCGTTTTTGGCCACAAGCGATGTCAGGTCTGCTGCGTTTGTTCCGCGCTGATGCGGGAATTTCACCCCATCACTGCTTGCACCCCTCTGGGGTTCCTGGCTGCGCGTCCCTGACTGCGCGTCCCGCTCTTTCCCCCGGGAGCCTAAGGTGGCTAGGCGGCCCCCTCGATTCATTTCGCGCTTTGTATTCGACCGCGAGACGATCCCATCGCCAACATTGTGCGGTAGTGAGTGATTGCTGATAGCCGTTTCCGGAACATCAAGGCTTGTGCCGACTGGGGGAGCGATACCTTAGGCTCGCGGAGGAGCGAGGGGAGCCGGGACGGCCACAAGACAGTGTAGGAAATGAATGTCTGCAATCACGGTGCCGTTAGTGAAAAAGAGTTTAAGCAGCAGAAGGGTGGTATGCCCGCTTCATCGCGGTCTGCGAGATTAAACAGACCCTTTCTATTTACGTAAAAACAAATTCGGGTCTACTCGGACGTTGTTTAAGCTAACAGCCCAGTGAAGGTGCGGCCCCGTGACTCGACCGGTCATGCCGACCTCGCCAAGCACTTTTCCGCGCTCAACTTTATCACCGACGGCGACATCAATCTGACTCATATGACAGTACATCGAGATGAGCCCCTGACCGTGATCGACCAGAACCGTATTACCGTTAAAGAAATAGTCGCCAGTCGCCGTCACAATGCCAGACGCAGGCGCGACGATTGGAGTGCCTTCAGCCGCCGCAATATCTAAGCCCGAGTGGGGGCTGCGGGCCTGATCGTTCAAAAATCGTTTAAGGCCGAATGGACTGGATATCGGACCCTGGACAGGAATATCAAACTCGATGTCCGGTTGTTTCAATTCGAAGTTCACAAATGCCGCGGTCATTTCTTTTTTGTCGGCATTAATGCGTGGCATATCGTTGGCGTATGGGTTGACCTTGCGTTTGTTCTCAATGGTCAGGCGCTGTTCCCGATAGGTTTTGTCCAATACCGTAAACGTGATGCCGCCATTCGCCTCGAGCGTATGTCGGCCAGGCCTGGTGCTAAGGCCGAGACCGATAACCGCGAACTTCACACCTTCTTTGTCGACCAGCATTACGGGCTTGCCTTTATAGGTTGCAGATTCTGTTTTGGAATCGACCTTGATGACAGCAACGCCACCTGGCACCGGCGTGTGATTGGGCAACGCAATTGCCGACAGTGAGAAGCAGGCTGTTATGAAAGCTGTTATCGAAGCTGTTGTTAAGGAGGCGATCAACGGTCGTTTATTCTTCATCGGGGAGCTCGGTACTGGTTACGGTTGCGGTGAGTTTGCCGGATAGCAGTCTTGCGGTAATCGTTTCGCCGACGTTCACCTGGGTTGCTTTGGTGATCACGTCGGTGCTCGAGGTGGCCTGAGTCACTATGCTGTAGCCGCGGCGAAGGGTATTGAGTGGGCTGAGTGCGTTAAGTTTTGATCCCACATTTTCTAGTTGGTACTGCTTGTCTCGTCTGCTGCTTGCCATTTGTTGCATTAGTCGCCGTTCCAGCAAGGACAATGTATTTTGTTGTGTTTGTATCTGTTGGCCAGGGCTCACCAGGCGCGATTTGAGACGAAACAATTGCTGGTCCTGACCGGCGAGCCTTCGCTGCATGGCTTGCTCCAACCGATTCGCAAGCCTTGGAATTTCTGGTCTCGCCAGCGCCTGGCTGAGACTGCGCTGGAGTCTACCGTCCAGTTCATCAAAACGCTGATGTAATTGGTTCAAGCGCTCGCCTGGGTGACGGAGTCTGGCGCGAATATGGTTCAGATGGCGGGCTAAACCCTGCTGCGTTTGCTGAATACCGCGGCTGAGTTTTTGTTCCATGGTTCTGAGTTGCTGGAGCCAGATGGCCTGGTCTGGGCTCAGCAGTTCGGCAGCCGCAGAAGGGGTGGGCGCTCTTAAGTCAGCGACGAAATCAGCGATGGTAATGTCGATTTCATGTCCGACGGCGCTCACGATGGGCAAGCGGCTGGCAAAGATGGCTCGTGCAACGGGTTCAGTATTGAACGCCCATAAGTCTTCGAGAGAACCACCACCGCGCGTCAACAAAATGGTGTCGAAAGGGTCATCGGCATAATGATTGGCCAGCTCAATCGCTCTGGTGATTTGTGGGCCGGCGTCATCTCCCTGCACGGGTACCGGCAGGATCGTCACGCGAAGGGCGGGAAAGCGTCGCTGAAATACCTGTAGCACGTCTCGTACAGCAGCACCGGTCGCGGAGGTGATGACCGCGAGATGCTGCGGCAATGTGGGCACCGGTTGTTTTGCGGCGAGATCAAATAAACCCTCGGCATCTAGCTGCTGTTTTAATTTCTCGAAAGCCCGGCGTAGGGCGCCATCTCCGGCTTCTTCCATATGTTCAGCGATCATCTGAAAATCACCGCGCCCCTCGTAGAGGCTTATCTTGCCGCGCACGATGACCTGTAGGCCATTTCTTGGGACGAATCTTAAGCGCGAATTGCGGCCTTTGAACATGGCGCTGCGCAACTGAGATTTGTCGTCTTTGAGGGTGAAGTACCAGTGGCCGGACGCGGGTTTTGAAAAGTTTGAAATCTCACCCTCAACGAACACGCTGGGGAATTCTCCTTCCAACAATAGGCGGGCTGACCTGGTCAGGTCAGAGACGGATAGTACGTTGCGATTTGAAAGGCTACTCATATGTGGATGATAGCAATAAAAAAACACATCGGTATAATGCGTCTCTTTGCCGGGCAGTGAAATATGACCCAATCCGATGCTCCGTCTGCCGCAGAGCAACCCGACCAGAATATCCACGCCGAAAAGATCCTGATTCTAGATTTCGGCTCCCAGTACACCCAGTTGATTGCCCGTCGTGTTCGCGAAGTGGGCGTTTATTGCGAAATCCATCCCTTCGATGTTGCGGAGCAATCGGTGAAAGATTTTGCGCCTATGGGCGTTATTCTCTCTGGTGGACCCGAGTCTGTTACTGCCGATGATACTCACCGTGCCCCAGGCTTTATTTTCGAGCTGAATGTGCCCGTACTGGGTATTTGCTACGGCATGCAAACCATGGCGTTGCAACTCGGCGGCCGCGTTGAAGGTTCGGCTAAACAAGAATTTGGCTACGCCAGAGTGGCGGTCACAGAAGAGAGCCCACTGCTCGCAGATCTCTCGGACGATGATGACGGCACTACCCGTTATCTCGACGTCTGGATGAGCCATGGCGATAAGGTCGTGGCGTTGCCCCCCGGGTTTACCGGCCTCGCTAGCAGTGAGACAACTGAGTTTGCCGCAATGGTCGACGAAACCCGTGGTTTCTATGGTTTGCAGTTCCATCCCGAGGTGAATCACACCTTAAAGGGTATGGAAATTCTTGATGGTTTTATCAAGAACATTTGCGGCTGTGCAGGTTTGTGGACACCAGCCAATATCGTCGAAGATATCGTCGCAAATGTGAGAGCGCGAGTGGGTGACCGCCACGTCATATTAGGCCTGTCGGGCGGTGTTGATTCTTCTGTGGTCGCGGCGCTGCTGTGTCGAGCGATTGGCGAGCAACTCACCTGCGTGTTTGTCGATAACGGTTTGCTGCGTCTGGGTGAGGCCGAACAGGTTATTCAGATGCTCGGCAAAGACTCCGAAAATATCTTCAAATTGAATATTTTGACCATTGATGCAGAAGAGCGATTTCTCACTAAGCTCGCAGGTGTAGAAGATCCTGAAGCCAAGCGAAAAATTATCGGCAATACCTTTATTGAAGTGTTTGATGAAGAGGCGGCAAAGATTCCTAATGTGGAGTTTCTCGCTCAAGGTACGATTTATCCCGATGTGATCGAGTCTGCTGGTAACAAGAACGGTAAGGCGCATGTAATTAAATCGCATCACAATGTGGGTGGTCTACCAGAGGTTATGAAGCTGTCGCTGATCGAACCGCTACGAGAACTGTTTAAAGATGAAGTCCGTAAAATTGGGCTGGAGCTTGGGCTTACCAGGGAGATTGTGTTTCGCCATCCCTTTCCTGGTCCTGGTCTTGGGGTGCGTATTCTGGGCGCGGTGAACAAAGAGTATGCGGATCTGCTGCGTGAAGCCGATCATATTTTTATCGATGAGCTTCGAATTGCGGACTTATATGATCAGGTGAGTCAGGCTTTTACAGTATTTTTGCCGGTGAAGTCCGTGGGCGTGGTCGGTGATGCTCGTCGTTATGAATTTGTCGTCGCACTTCGAGCTGTTGAAACCATCGACTTTATGACTGCGCGCTGGGCACACCTGCCTTATGAGTTTTTGGAAAAAGTGTCGACGCGCATTATCAACGAGATCAAAGGTATTTCTCGGGTGACCTATGATATTTCAAGTAAGCCACCCGCGACAATCGAGTGGGAATGATTCCACGTCTAGCACTGACTAGCATCTACAAGCAGTAATCGTATGCTAACCCATTGTAACTAATGGGTTTTTCTTTTTTTGTCTGGCAGTTTCAGGCACTCTCTAGCACCTACAAGCAAACTTTTTTAATGGTATTTTTAATGGTATTGTCGAGCTCAGCACGGCGATATCAGATCAATACCATAGCATGAATTTTCAACGGCTCATGGTATCAAAAACTTCTAACTGTCTGATATTAAAGAAAATATACGATAAAAAATGACCAGTTTTTATCATGGTATTAAATGCTTTAAAGAGGGAGTTGATATGCTGACCGATACCAAGCTTCGAAACTTGAAACCCAGAGACAAGCTCTACAAGGTTAACGACCGCGACGGCCTTTATGTTGCTGTGACGAAAGCGGGAGCGATCTCTTTCAGACACAACTATTCAATCAAAGGACGTCAGGAGACGTTAACAATAGGCCGGTATGGCGTGGGTGGTATTACGCTCGCAGAAGCAAGGGAGCAACTTAACGAAGCCAAGAAAATGATTGCGTCTGGTAAGTCGCCGGCTAGAGAAAAGGCACGTGACAAAGGGCGTGTGAAGAATGCTGAAACTTTTGGGGCATGGGCTGAAAAATGGCTGCGCGGCTATCAGATGGCCGACTCGACGCGAGACATGCGTAAGTCGGTATACACGCGTGAATTAAAGACGCGGTTTGGAAATCAAAAGTTGGTTGAGATCACACATGAAGACTTGCGTGCATTGACCGATGCCATAGTCGGGAGAGGGGCACCTGCTACGGCAGTTCACGCCCGTGAAGTGGTGTTGCATGTCTATCGTTGGGCGATTGAGCGAGGGCAGAATGTAGAGAATCCTGCGGACAAGGTGCGCCCTACATCCATCGCCAGATTTGAACCACGTGACCGCTCCTTATCACCTGCCGAAATTGGTTTGATGTATCGGTATATGGATCGAGTGGGGACATCTCCGCAATATAGAGCTGCGGCTAAACTGCTGTTGCTGACTATGGTGAGAAAGTCGGAGCTATCCAATGCTACTTGGTCTGAGATCAATTTCAGTGAGGCGCTTTGGACTATACCTAAAGAGCGCATGAAACGACGAAATCCTCACTTGGTGTTTTTGTCTCGACAAACTCTGGAAATTTTTATCGCACTAAAGACCTTTGCCGGTGGATCAGAGTTCGTGCTTCCGTCGCGTTATGACTCGGATTTACCGATGAGCAGCGCGACTTTGAATCGTGTTCTTGCTTTAGCGTATAAGGCTGCTCAGAAAAATGGTGAGCAGCTAGATAAATTTGGTCCGCACGATTTGCGCCGCACTGCTAGCACGCTACTTCATGAGGCTGGTTACAACACTGATTGGATTGAGAAGTGCCTTGCTCATGAGCAGAAGGGCGTGAGGGCTGTCTACAATAAAGCTGAATACCGAGAGCAGCGAACGGCGATGTTACAAGATTGGGCTGACATGATTGACGAGTGGACTACCGGAAGTTAGGAACAACCCCAGGTCTGCGGGCTTGATCACTTGACTGTTTTCGGTTCTCAATCCAATTCTCTACCTCAGCTAAATCCCAGGCGACGTTCCGGCTTGTTAATACGATTCGGCGTGGGAAATCACCACGTTTTTCCATATTGAAAATGGCGCGATCTGAAAGTGGTATCATAGCCAGTAGTGTTTTGCGGTTGATCAGGTTTTTGCTTGGTAGGTTCTGATATACCTTATCCCTAAGATTATTATTTCTGACTTTACCCACGGCAGTCTCTCCTTGATGTTGATTTGGAGCCTGTCATTTCAGACTTGGCGACAAAATTCATTTGGCATTTTGCGGACTTCCGGCGTGTGTTTATCAAATCTTCTGTATCTGATAAAAAATTCCGTCCTATCGACTTGAGAGATACCCATCTGTTTGATTTCATACTATTCCACCCAATACGATATGTCTTTGTTGCTATGGCAGGGATCATTCGGCAAAAAACTACAAATAGCTTCTCACTCTCCCAAGACTTTATTTGAATGTTGGAGCTAGGCATCAATGTTCTCAGCTCCTGTGCGCTAAGGAAGCACGAAGCCTGCGTGTAGGACAACGTCCGAATCGTTGCTCGCGATGAGCAACGATAGAGGGTGCAAAGTTCGTGGATTGAGGTATACGCTCTCACTGTATTGATCCTGATTTTGAATATGCTCATGATTCTAAGTTCTTATTTGGCTTGCGCGACTGAAAATTGTTCACGCAGGATGGACGCTTTACTCCCCGAACCAGAATTTCCGAGCATATATTCGCAAAATTGTAGACTTACCATGCCCGCAATGACCGTTTGTTCAAGGCGTGAACCAATCTTGAAGTTGCAGGTGGGGTAATTGAAAAAGCCGCCCGTAGACGGCAATCAAAGAGATTGTGGTTTAAAACTCCGGTGGCATCCATGTGACGGCTTTGTCATTGGCGCTGTCAGGCGCACTGCTAAACCATTCATGCATACTTTCGACCACCGCTGATTTTTTCATATCACCGTACATTGCTGCCCAATCTTTGTGGCGCAGCGGTGCAAATGTCGCCAATAACAGAGGTTTGCTCAAGCGAGACAGGTAGTTGTCCTTGGTGGGTCGCCAGTAGCAGGTAAAATCAACAGACAGCATATCTACCAACGCATCTTGGGTCGTATTAGCACCTCGAACCCCAATTTGTAATGATTGAGCAACACAGTACGTCACCAGTTTGTCTTTCATTTTTTGGGGGAGGGCACGAAAGGCCGTGAAACGCTCACCGTCATCCTCGATGGCCAGCCACTGGGTATCCAGTTTCGATTCAGCGGCTTGCAAGGCATCCGAGGCGGTAGGGCTGTCGGTTTCCTCCCTGCTGCTCTCTGAGTTGACCCGATTAAAGGACGCATCCATTAGATCGCCCAACCGCCGGTATGCCCCTGAGAGAATCTGTTGGCATAAGCTGTAGTGAAGAATATCCGTAGCTGCCGCAGGGTCAGCCAGCAATGCTGCCTTCACTGCTTGCTGTCGATAACGGCCTAAATCCGTGCGAAGTGCTTGAGAAATTGTTGTGCCTTGTGTCTCTTGAGCAAGTTCTTGTCCATCGCTAGAATCACCCTTGCCATCATTATTTTTGCTGTTAGGTTGTGGAATGTCCTTCTTGCGCGCCACCCCTTGGGTCAGGGTTAATTTACCGTCTCGATCAAAGCCCACGATACAGCCGCTGTAAGCTTTTTGCTCGTCGGAGAAGGTAAGATATTGATTGTCTCGTTCTCGTTCCAGTGCCTCCTGCTTTTCGACCAAGGCATCATATTGTGTGTCCAAATCTTCCGGCCAGTCGGCTTCACAGCATTTGTCATGTAGCTCTGCTGTTTCTTGTTCCAGCGCGGTGATTTGATCGTCCAGCTTTTTAGGTACTCCCATCAAGACAGGCTGTAACCGCACACTGTCAGCCTCAAACTCATTGCTGCCATCATTTATTTCAATCCAAGACCAGCAGTCATTTTTTCTCAATTTACCGGCTTCTCGTTGTAAACGCTGCTTGGCAAGTTCTTCCACCAGTGCCGAATCAGAAAGGTAGGTTTCATCCTCAAACAAATCACTGGATAACGCACCACCGGCCTTAAGGTAGGCCGCTTTACCGACAAATTTTCCTATGCCCTTGGACAACACATAGGCTTCACCCAGTAACCAGCTTTTGATGGAATGTGGCCACAGGGAGCCTTGGGATAACTCCTTATAGCAAGCCAGTTGGCGCTTGTGGTCGTCGCAAACGGTAAAAGCCATCAGGCATTCAAGGCTGAAGATGTCACGCCGATAACGATCAAGTAGCTTCGGAGCCACCTTACCCAGCACCAGCCTTTTTGCCACCCGTGTTTTGGCGACCCCAAACCGACTGGCGATGTCCTCCACACTCAATCCTTCCTCCACCAACCGGCTATACGCCACAAACTGGTCGGCAGGGTGCATGGCGGCGTGAATGTTCTCAGCCAGTGAAATCTCGGTCAAATCTGCATCCTCTGATTTTTCCAAACACGGCACAGGGCAGTCCTGCTCAATCTCTCCCTTGTTAGCCAAATAATACAAACTTGCTAAACGCCGCCCTCCGGCCACCACTTCTTTTTTGCCTTTGGCGCTGGGAATCACCACCAAGTTCTGTAAAACCCCTTGGCTGGCAATACTGGCAATCAATTCTTTATCGGCCTCTTTCGATGCTGACACGACACGCACGTTTCTATCGGATATGATTAATTGGTTTAATGGAATATAACTGGACATATTGTGTTACCTCACTCGTTAAGTATTTAGAAAAAACCCCCATCCCTCTGGGGTTGAAAAACCCAGAAAAGCCGAGTGCAGCGAGGTAAGCAGTGCTTTTTGGTGTGTCCAGACAGGGGGAACCGCCCGGCCTGCAACGAAGCGCAGCGTAGAGAAGGTGGGGGGATGTCTGGATTAAGCCAAAAACACTGCTAGGCTCTCTTAGCCCCAGAGGGATAGGCCCATAAACAGCGTGTTAAGGCACGCAACGCCGCCTTCAATAAAGCGATAGCGCCCGTCAGGGCGTTAGTCCCGAAGGGATGAAGCGAAGCGCAACCCGAAAGAGCACGCCCGGACGGCCAAGAAACATTAATGGGGTGGCATTACTTAAAAATCCAGTATATAAAAATGTTAATGGTTGCTTATATGCTGAATTATCACTAAAAAATGGATTCTCGCTCTTATATTCCCTACCGTAGAGCTTGCTAAGCAACGCCCTCTGGCTGGATAGTCAGCACCAAGTACTTAAGTTGTTTCGCGGCACTGTAGATGGAGCAAGTGTCTATCCGCGAGAAGTCATCAAAGAAGGGCTTGCCTGCAACGCAGCCGCCGTAATCTTCGCCCACAACCACCCTAGCGGTGTAACCGAACCCTCACAGGCAGATGTACAGATAACAAAGCGCCTACAAGAAGCGCTTGCACTTGTTGATATCCGCCTGCTGGATCACCTAGTGGTTGGCTCTAACGTAACTTCAATGGCAGAACGGGGGCTGATCTGATGATCAGTACCCCAAGAATATGCTTTAGATTCGTGAAATACCCTTACAAAACAATTGTTTATTGTCGGTTGGACAATTTTCCCTTATTCTCTTACTGGTTGAAATGGTGGGTAATATCATGACTGATGAAATTTTAACCATAAAAGAGGTTGCAGAATACCTCAAGCTATCTGAGAAAACAGCCTATCGGTTAGCTTCCGATGGCAAACTGCCTGGTTTCAAGGTTGGAGGTAGCTGGCGGTTTAAGCGAGCCGACATAGAGCAATGGATCGAGCAGAGCAAACAAGGCCAGAAGGAATAGGGGTGTAACGAGTGTTACTTGATAATAAAAATAGTGGTCATGTAGGGAAAGAGCTTAAAAACCATGCGTTTGAAGGCTCAAAGCTATCTGTCCTTTCCAGCATATTCACTATCTATGGCTATCTCTCGCTTAAGAAAGAACTGTCAAAATTATCCAATGTGCGTTTGTTATTGAGCGATTGGCGGCACCAAAGCCTTCAAGCCTTAATTGGGGCAGATAATGAATTAAGGCTAACCAACCAGCTTGATCAAAAACGAATAGCGAAAGAATGCGCCAAATGGCTGAGTGGTAAAGTTGAAGTAAAGGCAGGGATCAATCTCCAGCAAGCTAACCAGAATATATTTCATTTTGATAACTCAGAACATCCAGATTTTGCTGTTCATGGCAGCGCCACTTTTACCCCTACAGGTTTGGGAGAGGTACGGTCAGATGCGCTTCAAATGAATACGGGCATAACTGACCATGAAACTACACAGCAACTATTGAGCTGGTTCGATTCTATCTGGTCAGATGATGCTTCAGCCAAAGCAATCAAAAAGGAGCTTATTGAAAAACTGGATTACATAGCAGCGGATCAGCCTGCAAACTTCGTCTATTTTCTGACGCTCTACAATATATTCAAAGATTTTTTAGAGGATATTGACGAAGAAAATATCATCAAGAGTAAAACCGGTTTTAAGGACACAATCGTCTGGAACAAGTTGTATAAATTCCAGAAGGACGGTGTACTGGGCGCAATTGATAAATTAGAAAAGCACAATGGCTGTATTATTGCTGACAGTGTCGGTTTGGGTAAAACCTTTGAAGGCCTAGCCGTTATCAAATACTACGAGCTTCGCAATGATCGTGTGCTTGTTCTGTGCCCTAAAAAACTTCGCGATAACTGGACGGTCTATACGATCAATGACAAGCGCAACCTACTAGCTGGTGATCGTTTTAACTATGATGTACTTAATCATACTGATCTAAGTCGAACAAAAGGGCTTTCTGGAGAAATAAATCTAGAAACACTGCACTGGGGTAACTACGACCTAATTGTTATTGATGAATCCCATAACTTCAGAAACAATCCGAACAAGGCAGAAGGCAAAACACGCTATGAGCGCTTACTGAACGATATTATTAGGTCAGGTGTAAAAACAAAGGTGCTCATGCTGTCGGCCACGCCGGTTAATAATCGCATGAATGACCTCAAAAACCAGGTCGCCTTCATAACAGAGGGTCAGGATGATGCTTTTAGTGATGTGGGTATTAAGAATATCGATAGCACCCTGCGTTTGGCACAAAAGCAATTTAATCAGTGGGTGAAAGAGCCGGTAGAAAATCGCACGACAGCGACATTGCTGGATAGCATGAGCTTTGATTATTTCAAATTGCTTGATGTAGTCACTATTGCACGTTCCCGAAAACATATTGAAAAATACTACGGTACAGCCGACATCGGCAAATTCCCAACGCGCTTGCCACCAAAAAATATTAAAGCAGATATTGATTTAACCGAAGAATTTCCGCCACTCAAAGAAGTGAACAAAACAATTCGCAGACTATCACTTGCGGGCTACTCCCCTCTGAAGTTTGTACGGAATGATAAAAAGGATGAATATGCGCGGCGCTATGATAAGGCTGTTGGTGGTGGTAAAGGTGTATTTAAGCAGATAGACCGTGAAGAAAGCCTCATTCATTTAATGCGAGTTAATTTGTTAAAGCGTATGGAAAGTTCCATTCATTCGTTCAGTTTAACAGCTGGCAAGCTTGCTGGGCGCGTTGAAGGCTTATTGGCAAAAATCGAAGCGCATGAGAGCGGTGATATAGATGCGCTGAATATTGAGGATGTTCACGACTTTGAATTAGACTCTCCCGATTTTGAACCCTTTCTGATCGGCAATAAAACAAAAGTGCTTTTACAGGATATGGATCTAATTCGTTTCAAGCAGGAGCTGGAAGCGGATCAGATATTTTTGAACGATCTTGCTCAATCCGCAAAACAGGTCACAGCTGAGCGTGATGCCAAGTTAAAGCTACTTAGGCAAGCCATAAGTAATAAGATCAATAATCCTCTAAACGCGGGCAATAAAAAGGTCATTGTCTTCACCGCGTTCGCCGATACGGCTCAGTACCTCTATGCCAATCTTGCGGGCTGGGTTGAGGATGAGCTGGGCATTAAAAGCGCATTGGTGACAGGTGGCGGGACAAACAAAACCACATTGGTTGGCTTAGGTTCTGATCTCAATAACATACTGACAGCATTCTCGCCTGTCTCTAAAGAGCGCGACAAAGTCGATCCAGACGCAACCACAGAAATTGATTTATTGATCGCGACAGACTGTATTAGTGAAGGTCAGAACCTTCAGGACTGCGATACGCTGATTAACTACGACATCCACTGGAATCCGGTCAGGATTATCCAGCGGTTTGGTCGTGTAGACAGATTAGGTTCAAAGAACACCAAAATCCAACTAATAAACTTCTGGCCAAATATGGAGCTGGATGAGTACATCAATCTGGAAGCAAGAGTATCGGGACGCATGGTATTACTAGATATATCCGCAACCGGGGAAGAGAACGTCATTGATCAAAATGCACAGGGGATGAATGATCTCGAATATCGCCGCAAACAGCTTCAACAATTACAAAATGCTGTGGTCGATCTGGAGGACATTGCTGGCGGAGTCTCTATTACTGATTTAACGCTCAATGATTTCCGTATGGATTTGTCAGAATACATGAAACAACACTTGGGCGTACTGGAACAAGCCCCCCATGGCTTCTACGCAGCGGTCACGTTAGATGACGAACTTAAAAAAGAGGGTCTTAAATCAGGCGTTATTTTCTGCCTTAAAAATATTCGTAAAGGCCATCAAGCGGTGCAGGTTGACGATAACTATCCGTTAGCACCTTACTTTCTTGTCTATGTGTCAGATGAAGCCACTATAGAGCTGAATTTTACCCAAAGTAAAAAAGTGTTGGATATGTTGAAGCGGCAGGCTTTCATCATGAATTCTGTCGATGAAGACGCAATAGAACAAATTAATACCGCAACAAAAAACGGCAGCAATATGGAGCATTATCAGCATTTGCTTGCCGTAGCGGTAGACAGTATTGCCGGTAAAAGTGAAGAGAAGGGTGTTCAAAGTTTGTTTACCAAAGGCGGCACTGTTCTGTCTGCAACCAGCAGCCAAGGCATAGAAGATTTTGCTGTCGTGTCTTACCTTATTATCGTTGACGGTGAAGGTTAAGATAATGAATAAGAGCGGCAAGGGCATGGATTTCGAACTAAAACAGACCATCAATAATATTCAGGATTTTCTTACGCATTTATCGATTCCGAAGTCTTGTGAATTGAACAAGCCTGTATTTAAGAAAATGTTCCTAGATAGCGGCGCATTAAATACTACAGATAAGGCATGTTTGAAAGAGGATGTTGATAAAATACGCTGGCTCTACACCTTGAAGCCTAGCACCATCAATATCGCAGCCTATGCAGATGATCAGCGTGATTATTCAGAGATTGCAGTGCTATTAGTCGAGCTTGCCAGTCCCAAGCGTATAATGCGCATTGCCCAGTTTATGCAGCGCTCAATTCCTTATCCCCTAGTGCTTATTTTTACTTGCAATATTGAGGGGCAAGAAAACCTTACTGTGAGCCTGGCCGATAAGCGCATCAATCAGGCGGATAAAGAAAAATGGGTCGTTGAAGACAGTATTCAAACTGGTTGGATCAGTCTTGAAGAGGAAAGTGAGCTGGATTGTAAATTCCTAAATAGCTTAACAATCAGCAATTTTTCCTATTCAAATTTCCTTAATTTCTACAAATGTTTTACGGAACGTGTCATAGCTATTAACTGTGCAGAACACAGCGGTCAGTTTACGCTAGAAGACGGCAATGAGGTGAGAAGTGGCGATGAGCGCTTAGTTTTTTTGCGGGAGATTGAAAAACTTCATATTGAAAAGTCCGAGATTTCCAATAGATTGAAGAAAATAAAGCAAATGGGCAGGCAGGTTGAACTGAATACTCAGATAAAACAGATTAATGACAAGGTTGAACTGCTTAAAAGTAGAATTTAAACAGATTTATGAGCGATGGAGAGAAGATGGAACAAGTAACGCTAGAAGATGGGCAGAGCGCTGATATTGTTGGAGATAACGTTGGACAGTTAAAAGAGCTTTTTCCCGACGCAGTTACTGACGGTAAAGTAGATTTTGATACTCTTCGTCAACTGCTGGGGGATGTTAATGCCCTTGATGAAGGCGAAGAAAGGTATGGGCTTAATTGGCACGGTAAAAAGAAGGCTCGTCAGATTGCACTAACTCCATCAACGGGAACACTGCTTCCATGTCCAGATGAAAGTATTGATTGGGATACTACAAGCAATTTGTTCGTGGAAGGCGATAACCTTGAGGTTCTTAAGTTATTGCAAAAAAGTTATGCCAATCAAATCAAGATGATTTATATCGACCCTCCATACAACACTGGTAAAGAGTTCATATATCCAGATCGGTTTCAAGAAAATCTTAATACATATTTGAAATATACAGGTCAAGTGGATGAGGACGGTGCAAAGTTTAGTTCAAATACTGAAGCGACAGGCCGGAGACATACGAACTGGCTTTCGATGATGTATCCAAGATTACGGTTAGCTAAGAGTTTGTTGAAGCCAGACGGCGTCATATTTATTTCGATTGATGAAAATGAGACTGAAAATTTAAAATTAATTTGCAATGAAATATTTGGCGAAGAAAACCTTCTTGGAAGAGTCGTCTGGAAGAACGCTACAGATAACAATCCTACGAATATTGCAATAGAGCACGAATACATAATTGCATATTGTAAGAGTCGAAGTGAGCTAGAGCCTGTTTGGAAGTCGGCAATTTCTGATGTGAAAGAAACTTTGGTTAGTAAGGGTAGGGAGTTGGTTGCCGCGCATAGCGAACAAGGCGAGTTGGAGACTGCTTATTCAACTTGGTACAAAGAGAATAAGTCCCAGTTGTGGCCGCTTGATCGATACAAATATATTGATAATGGTGGCGTCTATACTGGTTCACAAAGTGTACATAACCCAGGTAAGGAAGGTTATCGTTACGATGTGATTCATCCGGAGACAGGAGAGCCATGCAAGCAGCCGCTCATGGGGTATCGGTTTCCTAAGAATACTATGGAAGAGCTAATAGCTAATGGAAAAATATTATATGGAGACACGCATGACAAAATAATCGAACTAAAAGTATATGCGGAATCATTTCAGGAAAAACTTCCTAGTGTTATTGATTTGGATGGTAGGTTGGGATCTTATGATGTAAAGCCACTTTTTCCTGAGTATAAAAAAGCTTTTGATAATCCCAAGCCTGTTCGTTTATTGAATTCGTTTATACCCTTTTTGGCAAAAAATTCAGATGACATTGTTCTAGATTTCTTTGCAGGTTCCTGTACCACCGCTCATGCAGTAATGGATCTAAATTCAAAAGATGGTGAGTCTAGGCGATTTATTATGGTTCAACTTCCAGAAAAATGTTCAGAGAAATCGGAGCCTTTTAAGGCTGGTGTCAAGACAATCAGTGAGCTTAGTTTAGAGCGTATGAGGCGTGCATCTAATGCGGTTAAGAATTCCGATGGTAGTCAAAGCAGTGATTATGGGTTTAAGGTTTTTAAATTGGCATCATCAAACATAGTTGCTTGGAATCCGGATAGATCTGATTTAGAAGAAACATTGCTGTCCAGTCAAGAGCATTTAGTCGTAGGTCGTACCGAACAGGATATTCTTTACGAGCTGCTACTAAAGCGTGGAGTTGAATTGGCTGTACCTGTTGAGAGAAAATCCGTTGCTGGAAAAGTTATTTTTAGTATTGGTTATGGTGTGTTGTTCGCTTGCTTGGATGAATCTATCAACCGTGATCAGGTTGAAGCTATTGCACAAGGCATAATCGACTGGTGCGGCGATCTTTCCCCTAGTTCAGATACTCACGTTTTCTTTCGCGATAGCGCGTTCAGTGATGATGTTTCAAAAACCAACATGGCCGCCATTCTGAAGCAGAACGGTATTACCCATGTGCGCAGCTTATAAGGAGAGTATGCTATGAAGCTGCATTTTGAAGATGATCTTGATTACCAACTGGCTGCTATTGACTCAGTAGTTGATCTGTTTAAGGGGCAGGAAATATCCCGTTCTGAATTTACAGTGACTTACCGCCCTGAAGCTGGCCCACAAGCATCATTAGGGTTGGCAGAAAATGAACTAGGTATCGGCAACAGGTTGCAATTGGTTGATGAGGAGATATTGGATAACCTTCGTGCCGTTCAGTTAGCAAATGGCCTGCGCCCTACGGAAAATCTCGCTAGCGGGGATTTTACTGTAGAGATGGAAACCGGTACGGGCAAAACCTATGTCTATTTGCGCACGATTTTTGAACTAAACAAAAATTACGGTTTTACCAAATTCGTGATTGTTGTGCCTTCGGTAGCGATTAAGGAGGGGACTTACAAAACTCTGCAAATCACTAGAGAGCACTTTGAAGGGCTTTACCCCAAAGCTAAAGGGTATGAATACTTTCTCTACAACTCTTCAAGGCTTGGCGAGGTGCGTAGCTTTGCTACCAGTTCCAACATTCAGATCATGGTGACAACAGTTGGCGCGATTAACAAAAAAGACGTTAATAATCTCTATAAGGAAAATGAGAATACTGGTGGAGAAAAACCCATTGACCTCGTAAAGGCAGCTAATCCTATTATCATTGTCGATGAACCCCAGAGCGTAGATGGTGGTTTGACAGGGAAGGGGAAAGAGGCGCTTAGCGCAATGAACCCGTTATGTACTTTGCGGTATTCCGCGACCCACGTAGATAAACATCACATGGCATACCGCTTAGATGCGGTAGATGCCTATGATCGAGGGTTGGTTAAACAAATTGAAGTGGCTTCCCTTCAAATTGATGGTGGTAGCAATAAGCCTTATGTTCGCTTGGAATCGACGCATAACCGAAAGGGATCAATCACAGCTAAAATTGAGATTGATGTTCAGCGCGGGAAAAATATACGCCGTGAAATCCTCACAGTTGAAGACGGGGATGATCTGGAGCAGCTAGCTAATCGCCCAATCTACGAAAATATGCTGATTGGTACGATCACTTGTGGCAAGAAGAATGAGTCGATAGAGATTAAAGGTGCTGGCTTTGATCAAACCTTGATGCCAGGCGAGGCCATTGGTGGTGTAGATCCCGATGAGATTAAGCGCCTCATGATCAGACGCACGATAAAAGAGCATCTGGATAAAGAACTCACTTTTGCTGCCAATAAGCAGCCCATAAAAGTGCTTAGCCTGTTTTTTATCGATAGTGTTGAGCATTACCGGCAGTATGATGAAGACGGTAATCCCGTGCCGGGTAAATACGCCCATATGTTTGAAGAGGAGTATCGAAAGCTGGCTAAGTCTGCCGATTATCAAAGCCTATTTAAAGAAATTGATTTGGATACCGATGCCGCTGAAGTCCATAACGGCTATTTTTCTAAGGATAAAAAAGGCCGTTTTGTTGAGACGGCAGAGAACAATCAAGCAGGTCGCGATAATGCAGAGCGTGCCTATAACTTGATAATGAAAGAAAAAGAGAAACTGCTTAGCTTTGATACCAAGCTGAAATTTATCTTCTCTCACTCAGCCCTGAAAGAAGGCTGGGATAACCCCAACATATTCCAAATCTGTACGCTTCGGAATATGGGATCTGAGCGAGAGCGCCGCCAGACTTTGGGGCGTGGTTTGAGGCTTTGTGTCAATCAGGAAGGCGAGCGTCTGCGAGGGAGTGAGATTAATACGCTCACCGTTATTGCCACTGAAAACTATGAGCAGTTTGCGGAAAACCTGCAAAAAGAAATTGAGCAGGATACAGGTATCCGGTTTGGTATCGTTGAGCCGCACCAGTTCGCGACGATTCAAACGGTAAATGAAAAAGGAGAAGTGTCGCCATTAGGCGTGGATCAGTCGGAAAAAGTTTGGCAGTTCCTTAAAGATGAAAGCTATGTTGATTCAAAGGGGAAAGTACAAGACACCCTTCGTTCGGCTATTAAGGATGGTAGCTTTGTGTTACCAGAAGAGATCAAGGCTGAGCTTGTTGATGCGCATGGCGAAAGTCAGGCAGAGATTATCGGCAATGACATCAAGGCTGTTCTTCGCAAGCTGGCAGGAAAGCTCGATATAAAAAATGCTGATGATCGTAAAGTCATTCGGACGCGTGAAGCGGTGCTAGAAAGCGACGAATTTAAAGCGCTTTGGAATCGTATTAAGTACAAGACAACTTACCGTGTTGATTTTGATAATCTCAAACTGATCAATGACTGTGCAGATGCCATTAGAGATTGCGATCCAATAACAAAAACCAGAGCGCAATTCCGAAAGGCAGATATTGCCATTGGTAAAGGTGGTGTAACTGCTGACGAAACTTCAGCTTCTGGTTTTACGACAATCCATGAAAACGATATTGAGCTGCCAGACATTATCACTGATCTTCAGGATAAAACGCAGTTAACGCGTAAGAGTATCGTTCAGATTCTAATAGATAGTCGTCGCCTACAAGACTTTAACCGAAATCCCCAGCAGTTTATGGATTATTGTTCGGAGGCGATTAATCGCACTAAGCGCTTAGCTTTGGTTGACGGCATTAAATACACCAAGGTTGGTGAAGAGCATTACTACGCCCAAGAGCTATTCCAGCAGGAAGAGCTAAAGGGGTATCTCAAAAACACCTTGGAAACGCAGAAGTCAGTTTATACCCACGTAGTCTATGACTCCGCAGGAATAGAGAAGACCTTTGCTGAAGATTTGGAAAAGAACGAAAAAGTTAAAGTTTACGCCAAACTACCGCCATGGTTCAAAGTGCCAACACCTCTCGGCACTTACAATCCAGACTGGGCAGTGGTTGTTGAAGATGAAGGAGAAGAAAAACTCTACTTCGTGGTAGAAACAAAGGGAAGCACCTGGTGGGGCGACCTTCGCCATGCCGAAGGCGCAAAAATTAAATGCGGTGAGAAGCATTTTGAAGAAGTGGCAAATGATATAGACAACCCTGCTCGGTACATCAAAGCGACAGATGTTGAGGGCATGATGGGGTATGTGGAATAAACCATGAATATGAAATTTGAAAGTCGTAAAGAATATGTCAATTTCATTTACACAAGAGTTGCGAAATGACACCAAGTCCTGAAATAGAGCCCGGATGCATTACCAAGGTAATAACCGGAAACTGGTTATCCAATGGACATCTTGAGGTTTGTTTTCTTAAGCTTATCGCTCCTACAGAAAATCAATGGAAAAATGATGAGAGTCGTCCAGAAAATTTAGCTATTGTTACGAGCCTACTTCAAGCCAATGCTGCGCCAGAAAAAAGCTTATTGGAGCAAGAAAAGTCTGGTAGGCCTGTAATTGTAGTTGCTCCAGAGTTAGCGTTCGGTTCTCCAAATTATGTTGAGATAGATGCGCTTATTAATCAATATCCACAGAACTTGATTTTTATATGTGGCTTTGGTTTTTCTGAAGGAAAAAATATTGCCAACTTGGCAAACCATGACAATGTAGAAGGGATATGGAAAACTCCACCTAATAGCCAAAAAAAATATAATGGCGGTTGGGTTTGGGTCAAAGAAGAAAACAATGTTCAATGCTACGTTTTTTTTAAAAACTTTTTGGAACAAAGTGCAGAATTGTCAATTCCAAATATTGATCAAGGAGATCAGATTTTACGACTTGAGGGCAATGATCTAATAGTTTTTCCAACAATCTGTGCAGACTTGATTTCGGCGGAAGCTAGTAGTCCAAGGAGAAGAATTGCGAATTCTTTGAGAAATAATTGCTCTGCCAACAAAAAAACATTGATTACTGGTTCATTGCTCAACCTGAAATCATCTAGTGGTTGGTGGAAGACAGCAATAGGAGACTTGTTAGATTCGACCAAGGGATCAATTCCACGATTGCTGCTCAGTAACTGCGTTAACCCTTTGCCAGTGGAAGACGAGGAAGAAGACAAATGGCGATGTTTGTCGGGGGCGTATCAGCATTTAGAAGGCAGTAAACCCCCAAATATGCCACTACCAAATATACGATATGTAAATGACACAAAATTTTCGGGACTTTTAGTCAGAAACCCCGAAGTCGGTTGCATATTTGGGAAATTAAACTGGAGTAATAATCAAGCGGAGGGGCTAAATGTTTTGTCTCCAGGCTCTCAGTATATCTGGATTAACAATGAGTTCCTGCTCTCTGACGGAGAGTGCGCAGCTGATGAATTGGTTCGATTTATTTATCGCCATAAAGCTAGGGTTTATAACGACCTTATCAATCTTAATGATGGGGCTCGAACACTTGCGGAAATAAAATTGAATAACTTGCTCGCTCAATTATCTCCCAGCTCAGGTTCGTCACTTAGGAACGTTGCGGGATTGCTTTTTCTGAAATGCCTGAAAGGCATAGATAAAAAAGCAACTTTCAATCCCGATAATCTACATGCTGAAAAAGTTGCTTTAGATTGCGCTCTATCAAACATTTGGTCTTGGGGTAATTCAGTCATTAACCCCAATGAATAAAGGAAATTTGAAATTATCTGAGTCTCAAATATATAGAGTAACTGGTGATCCGGTTCAAGTTCATGGTCTCAAGCCACATATAGAGTTTGATTTTTCAAATACTTCTTTATATGAGAAGGTTGGTCAGCGGTATAAGAAAAACCCTATCGCATTAATGAAGCTGGAACCAGTTAGTCACAAGGATAATCATAATGTAACGGATAGCTTTCTTACTGCTTTACAAAATAATCACAATCAAAGAGTGAATACTGATCCAGAGATAATGGCTGCCAGTGAGAATATGAATAGAGCACAACTTGAGCCAAGTAATATAAAAATATATTCAAATATTGATGTGGAGATATACGAAGTGAAAAGCATTCTTTTTGATTATATAAAGGTTCGAAAAAATAGTGAAACAGAATAAAGTTAAGGTCTGGACTGCTAAACTTTACCTGTTAGGCAAGGGCCTAGATATTTCGTTAAGGGCGCATCTTTAGGTTTTAATTTCCGCTTTAATCATGAATAACATATGCCGATAGTCTGCTGCTGGGCACAAAGTGACAACTTCTTGATTGCCAAAAACGCTGTTGATACTGGTCGCTTTGGGCATTACAACAGTCATTAATGAAATTAATTGATGGGAAATTTCCGTACAGTTCGAAGTTGAGGGTAAAGCAGAAGTGGTTCTGAAATTCGGGTTATCGTCACTCCTGACCCAAAGCTGCCATTGGCTATTCTCTATGAAATTACAGGTATGTTGATTTTATAGCTTTTAGGTCTGACATCGTTGCGTTGGTTAGACAATATAAAATAAGGCGCTAAATCTATTTGTTAATCATACTTTCCAAGCATCATAAGGCTTCCAGTTAGAGGCCCATTCGGGAATGTCACCGCCAGGCATTGGTCGAGCTATGCCATAACCCTGTGCTAACTCACAACCCAATTGCAACAGTGCTTCTCCATGAGCAATGGTTTCAACACCCTCAGCAATCACTTCACGATCGAATACCTTTGCAAGACTAACGACAGCCTCAATAATTGCTAAATCGTCAGCATCTTCTAACATGTCACGAACAAAACTCTGGTCAATTTTAATTAAGTGCGCTGGAAGATGTCTAATATAGGTGAGAGAAGAATACCCTGTGCCAAAGTCATCCAGCGCAAAAGTTACGCCAAGTTCGTGGCATTTATTCATAGTTGCTAATACTTGGCCGATATCACTTAAGGCGGTGGTTTCGAGTATTTCTAATTCTAGATTGCGTGGATCTACATTAGGATGACGCGCTAACAATGCCACTAAACGATCTACGAAGTTTTTTTGAGTTAATTGATAGGCGCTAATGTTAACGCTGGCAGGTAGATTGATACCCATGCTTTGCCAATGGCTTATTTGGCTCAATGCTGTATCTACAACCCATTCCCCCAGATCCAGACTAACACTATGACCTTCTATTGCAGGCAAAAATTCTAAAGGTGGGACTAAGCCGCGTTCAGGATGCTCCCAGCGAATTAACGCTTCTGCTCCTATCACCTTGCCGGTGTGCATATTTACCTTAGGTTGGTAGTGCAATACAAACTCTCGTCGCTCTAGTGCAAAACTAATATCGGTTATACTTTTTCGTTGAATCTTGATTGCATTATTTTGTAAGGAATCAAACAGGTGATAACGGTTTTTACCTTCTTGCTTCGCGACATACATGGCTTGGTCGGCATTACGTATGAGTTGGTCTGCGTCCAAACTGTCTCCACCGTCTTGTGGGTAGAAGGTCACACCAATACTAATCGACACTTGCATCGGGACATTATCCACAACAACAGGGCTAGAAGCGGCTGTTAATAATCGTTCTAGCAATGTTTCACTATCCCTGATATTTTCCAAATCAACCATGACGGCAATAAATTCGTCGCCACCTATACGGGCGAGAGTATCACCTCCGCGCAAAGCCTCTTTCATCCGTTTTGATAATATTACCAGTAGTTCATCTCCCGCATTATGGCCGTAGTTATCATTGACAGTTTTAAATCCATCTAAGTCCATAAACGCAACGGCTAATGAACTGTTGCGCCTTTGACACTGAGCCAAGGACTGATTTAAGTTGTCTGCTAATAAAACACGATTGGGAAGTCTCGTTAACGTATCGAAATGGGCAGCACGTTTTAGCTTTTCTTCGGCATGTTTTTTTTCTATGGTGATACTTGCTAAACTCGCTGATTGTTCAATAATGGCAAGATCAGCTTCTGTTGGATGATTGACTTTTTGGTGATAGATGGCAAAGGTGCCAAGCACCTTACCATTTGTGGCACGTATTGGCTCTGACCAACATGCGGATAACCCTGCTTTGTTTGCCAGTTCCTTGAAAGGCGTCCAATAAGGATGAGTTTGAATATCATCAACAATGACACGCTCATTGATAAAGGCTGCAGTCCCGCAGGAGCCAACCCCTATTCCAATCTCTACACCATTAATTGCTTCGTTATAAAAATCGGGAAGACTGGGGGCTGCACCATTTAATAAATGTTTGCCTGATTCATCTAATAACAAAACACTACAAAGCATGTCCGAATTTTCTTGCTCAACTGCACCCACGATGGCTTCCAAGATTACTTCTAAAGTCTTGTCACAGTTAATTAGCTCTAAAATATGAGTGCGGGATTTCTCGCGTAATGCAGCTTTTTTTTGTTCGGTGATGTCACGCTGGACTGAAATCCAATGTGTGTAATATCCGACTTCATTGGCAACGGGCGTGACTTCAAACTCACTCCAAAATGTAGATCCATTCTTCTTATAGTTTAACACTTCAACTCTACACACTTCCCATTTTTCAAGAGCAGTGCGAAGGGTTTTTAAAACTGATTTGTCGGTCAATGGACCTTGCAGTATTCGGGGAGTTTTACCGATGACATCCGAGGGCTCAAACCCCGTTGATTGATAAAAAACTTCGTTAGCCCAGAGTATACGAGGACCAGGTTCATCAAATGGTTCTGCTTCGGTAATAAGAATGGCATCATTTAAATGATTCATACAATTTTCAAACCATGCCGAACCTAAACTCTCAGGTAGCGCGGATGATATTTGTAGTGGTTTCTTTATGGCCATTTAATTGAAACTTATTTTATTGTTGCAACAGAAATACCCCTAATAATAAGGAGTAATATTTACTGTAGTACAAAATCATTAGATTTGTAGTTTTATGAGCGGTATTCATTGAAATTAATTGAAAGAGAGCGTCCTATGAGCGTTTTTCAATATGAGGTGTGTTATGTATAGTAAATTTGACTATATAATTAAATGTGATATGCCTGCTCATGGCACAAAGCGACAACTTATTGAATGCCTAAAGCGCCGTTAAAACTGGTCGCTTTGGGTATTACAGCAGTCATTAATGAAATCGAATGTCGAGAAATATCTGTAAGGTCTGAAGTTGAGGGTAAAGCAGAAGTAGCTCTGAAATTCGGGTTATAGTCACTCCTGACCCTAAACCGAGACTGTAAATGATTCTGTGTAACTGCCAAGTTTATATATAATCAGTTAAGCGGTCTTCGAACTCAATCATAAACCGGTTCATGGCCGCTCGCCAGTTCCTTATCGGCATAGTCCATTTTTTTGATGCCTGCTGTATCGCTAGATACACGACTTTTTTTGCTGAGTCGTCCGATGGAAATAACTTACGTTTTCTAACTGCTTTGCGAATAACGCTGTTGAGTGATTCGATCGCATTGGTGGTGTAGATCGCTTTACGTATGTCTTCAGGGTAAGTGAAAAGCGTATTTAAGTTATGCCAGTGCGTTCGCCATGACTTGCTCACTTGCGGATATTTGTCGTCCCAGCGCCCAGCAAGTTGCTCTAATTCAAGCAGAGCCTCGTCTTCAGTCGCTGATTTATAGATACGCTTTAAATCCGCGGCAACGGCCTTGTAGTCTTTCCATGACACGAACTTCATTGAGTTACGAACCATATGCACAATACAAAGCTGTACCTGTGTTTTTGGATAAGCGGTATTGATGGCTTCTGGGAAGCCCTTTAGACCGTCAACGCAGGCTATTAGAATATCTTTAACGCCACGGTTTTGTATCTCTGTGAGCACGTTAAGCCAGAATTTGGCACCTTCATTTTCCGATATCCATAGCCCTAGCAATTCCTTTTGGCCCTCTATGTTAACGCCTAAGGCCAGGTAAATGGCTTTGTTGATAACCTGCTTATCTTGCCGTATTTTAAGCACGATACAGTCGAGATAGACGATGGGATAAATTGCATCCAGCGGGCGAGACTGCCACTCGGTTACTTGATCAATAACGGCATTCGTCACTGTTGAAATAAGGCTTGCTGAAACATCAGCGTCGTACATTTCTTTGAAGGTAGTGACGATTTCTCGCGTGCTCATATCCAGAAGCAAGGAAGTGGTAAAGCTGTTATCTGGGATACCCTTAAAGTGTTTTAAGATTACTGTTAAACAACAACCCAAGGGCACGACCTATGAGATTGCCGAGCCCGCTCAGCTATTCTCTCCGGATAAACCATCAGGAGAGCAGCATGGCATACCGCAATCAAGACGATTGGCGACAACTCATTGAAGAGCAACAAGCTAGCGGCATGATTGCCGCTGTTTTTTGCCGTGAACGAAACATCAATGCAAAATATTTTAGCTTACGTAAGCAACAATTATTAAGCTCGCCAAAGAAAGCCCCCGCCTTTATCAAGGCCAGCGTAAAACCATTGTTAGCGGGGCGGCATTTGATAAGATGCGCTCCTTAAGTCAAGGGCAAAGGCAAGATTTGGCTTTATCAATATTTTTGGCTAGAGCTAGAAGCCTGGGTGGAACTTTCTTTTTGGATGAGCCTCTTGCACATTTAGACGATTTAAACCGAGTTGCCCTTCTTGATACACTGAGGATAATTGTTTCAGAGAACAGGTCGACTAATCCACTACGATTAGTTTTGACTACAGCAAATAATAGTCTTCTGCGACATTTACGAGAGAAGTTTAGCCTGGTCGAGGGGTGTAACGGTGAACCGGCTTTACGCATCTACCGAATGAAAGGTAACCCAAAGGTTGGACTTCAAATGGAACCACCGGAATTAGTCCATTCGCCAAACCGTTTATTAGCAGCAATATAGGAACGATATTGTTCAATCAATGATAAGCTTCTGAGCACAGTCGCTTGATCAAGGCCGTGGAGGCCTTGATATAATTGCTCTTTCTATATTTTCCAGCGATGCTAAGGCATTGCGCCTATCGGCAGATCCTTTCTCGATCTTTTCCAGTTCATTGAATGCATCCCTGTAAGTGGCGTACAGTTCGTTATCACTACGGGTTGCCAGTTCAAATATCGTTAACAGTTTCATTGTTACCTCCTGTGTCGGAGGCCGCGCTTGTCGCGACCTTTCATGAAGGCCGGTTGAAGCTTTGGAATTTAAGGCTATGCATCACCGATGTTTATTGGGGTTGAAAGAAGAAATATATGGACAGCGCCGAACCCATGCCGTTTATTGTAGATGACATATTGGTGCATTTTGATGATGAGCGGTCTAAAGCTACATTGGGTTTGCTTGCGGAATTAGCTAAGAAAACACAAGTGATTATGTTTACCCATCATCAGCGCTTAGTTGAACAGGCGCAAGGGCTAGATGAGGGGGTCAGTATTCATGAGCTTTAAGGACAATAACAAGTTTTTTGACTAGTAGTGATACCCCTCGTCACTACACCCTGGGGTAGTGACGAGGGGCGCGAACCTTGCCAACACTGGGCTACAGTAACTTTCCTACAGTGATGTACCCGTTACGCAAGATTATTCACACGAATGATGAAATACTCTCCCTACCTACTGTCGCTATTGCAGACTCAATAGCACCCCGGCGGGTTTACAGCCAAACACGCCCTTATACAGCGGTATAAGGTTCATTCATTAACAGAGGAGGGTTGCTTGGCAATCAAATAGCAGTAACACGTCTGAGGCGTTAAAACGAATCAGGATTACACCTTTCGGTGGGTTTTGATGGTTGTGCCGTTACTCAGGTTTTATGGGAGTGGTGTCCCGTGACGTTCGATAAGCAGCACTATCGCTTATCTCTCTAGTGGTTAAAGCCAATAGACAGTCATTAACACTAACCAAACGTATCAACACCATTATGTTTCTCAGCTCATGCGACTGTTCTGACCGGTAAATCCACCGGTTCACCAGTGAGTAAAAAGCTAGTGACTGTGCTAAACGGCCATTCAATCATCCGAAACATTAAAGAAACCTGACCTTAATGCAGAGAGAGACACGACAACAGAGGCTAACAGCTTTTGAGGAATTAATTTCGATTATTCCGATAAAACCATTATAAAAACATAACGTTACGGAGTATGCGGATAGGTAAATACGACCGGTCTGACCGGTCGCCTGTCTGGTATAACCAGACGCACCTAAAGCCGGTGACTGTGTAGACCGGTCGGTGATAAATAAGGTTCCGGCCAAAGTTGGCTGAAATCTCCTTTTGTATTATCGTTTCTATCGAGTGATTAAGCGTTTATTTTTTGGCTTAATATTGGCCGTTAAATTTACAGCTAATCCGATCTTCATATTAGGAACTGAAAAAAATCGGTTGAATTTATTGTAAACATCCCACCGATAATGTTCTTCCATGCCTGTACCATTGTTCGTAGCAGAAAGGCCGGCACATTGCTGAAATAAGCCCTATCAACAAGAGGGCGCGGCAATGAAAGATCTTAACTATCAGCTTAAAAATTTGTGTACACGCAATCCCGATGGCAGCCACAACACCCAGGCTGACCGCCAACTATTATTACAAGCGATGGCTAACCAATTATTTAAGTTGGGCTATCGTCGTATGGAAGCCAAATCACTCAAACCCAAGCATATTGATGCGCTAGTCGCGCACTATCTGGAAGAAGAGCTGTCATCGGGTACGATAAAAAACAGGCTGTCTATATTGCGCTGGTGGGCTGAAAAAATTGGTAAACAAAATGTGGTTGCCAAAGACAACGCTTACTACGGTATCGCCGAACGGGTGTTTGTAACCAATACCTCAAAAGCCCGTGATCTTGATAGTGAACTGTTAGAAAAAATTATTGATCCACATATAAAAATCAGCCTTGAATTACAAAAAGCGTTTGGCCTTCGCCGTAAAGAGGCGATTAAATTCAGCCCGGACTACGCCGATAAAGGCAGTTATATCCATCTCAAATCAAGCTGGTGCAAAGGTGGCAAGGCTCGTGATATTCCAGTTAGAACGGATGAGCAACGTGAAATTGTCAAACGTGCCCACCTTATTGCGGGAAAAGGTTCACTGATTCCATCCCACCTGATGTACGTGCAACAACTCCGCTTGTATGAAAAATTAACCGATGCGGCGGGTTTATCCAAATTGCACGGCTTACGCCATCGCTATGCCCAGGAACGCTATCGAGAATTGACCGGCTGGCCTGCACCGGCCTGCGGTGGGCCAAGCCATAAAGAGCTGGAAGAAAACGAGCGCCTTAATGACAGGGTGGCTCGCTTTGCCATATCGCAAGAGCTGGGCCACGAGCGCGAACAAATTACTGCGGTGTATTTAGGCAGGTAATGAAGTCACGCGGAGTGTAAAAATACACTGTGGCTATTGCAGTATCAATAGCACCCGACAGGTCACAGCCTGTCATTTGAATGGTACAACCTATACCGCACCAGACCACCGTCTGAGTGTTATCGGTTGCTACCACCCCAACGGGAGAAATGATTTCCCGCTGGGATGTCTTTCTCTTTTTTATTTTGATGATGAGGAGAAAGATCATGGAGTATCTGGAAATGCGCGGTGCAGTCAAGCTGAAAGCGGATGCCGATAAAGTCGTATTAGGTTCTGTTTTGAATATGCTAAAAGAAACAGAGTTTGTTGATACGGGTTATATGGATATTTCGCTCGAAGGCCAAACGCTCCGGATTCATGCTGAAGGTACGATCTCGGAGAGTTATAGCATCAGAGCATTATTACTCAAGCTGCAAGCTCAGTTGACAGACACGTCGATGATAGGTGTAACAAGTGTACGATGGGAAACCCTCGTGGTACTTAAGCACTGGGAGCCACTATCGGCTATTCGACTACAACCTTTAAATCAACTGGATTTTGCCCAGTAACCCCCAACACAGGCCTGACTACGGTTAGGCCCGTGTTATTTTTTTTTAAAAAAACTATTACTTAACGGTCTTTGTCGTCCGAACCATTGTTACTCCATAAACCAATTCGGTTCCGTTAGCCTATCGATTCTGATTATTGATTGGGTGGGCGAACAACATGAAACTAAAACCATTAACCCTAACCACGCTGATGGTGTTGGGTGTCTCATCACTCTCACTGGCAGAGGAAATCAGCTCGGTGATACCAGAAAGCCGCTATGTATCGGTGCAGGTGGGCGCAACGCCAGCACAGCGCAATTTACTAGAATCCGTTCTCTCAGTTCATATTCCCGAATCTATAGAGACCATAGGCGCGGCTTTAAAGTATGTACTTCACCCCTATGGTTTGAGATTACTCAGCACGGAAGAGGCACTGCCTGAACAAGCGATTTTATTGTCGTTGGCGTTGCCTGACCCTCACCGAACACTTGACCCGATCACACTTCTTGACGCGCTTAAGCTGCTAGGTGGCGAAAGTTTTGAGGTGACGATTAACCCAGTCACACGAATCGTTTCCTACGCCTTGAAAAAAGACTACAAGCAGTTTGTTAGCGAGGCAGAGATTAAACAAGCCGTAAAAAATTGGACGCAGAAAAAAGAAACAGTGAGCCACTATGGGCCGGTAAATAAAGGGGAAAGTCTCAGCGGCATTGTCACGGTTTCTGGCTTGAAGGGGATGACATTAGATCAACGTATGGTGCAAGTGTTTCAAGCCAATCCCAATGCCTTTCTTAACAATATGAATGCCCTGAAAAAAGGTGTGATGTTGAATCTCACACTTCAAAACCCTACCACTCTATCGACGAGTTCGGCCAGTAGAATCGTGGATAAACATCACCGTTTATGGCTTGAAAAAAGGTGATGCCATGAAAGTTAGAAATAAATTTGTGAGTGTTATTGTTTTATTGATTGGGATAGTGGCGCTGGTCAGTGTTAGTTATTCTGAAGCAGCCGAGAACCAAAAAACCACTCCACAAACCCCCGTGCGAGAAACCCCGGTGTCGCAAACACAGATCATTCAGCAGGATGCTGCACGTTGGACGCTGGATATTAGCGAGTACCAACGATACCTTGATTTAATCCGTGGGCCATTGGGTAAATGGAACCCTACGATTGACCCTTTAATGGCCTTGGGTATGTTCGCTGACACCCAACAGCAATCACAACGCTATGCCGAGCGTTACGCACAGCAGGAATTTGAATTAACCGAGCGGGTACTGCATTTCCAAAAAGCTTACCGTGCTGCCTTTGAGCGCTTATACCCCAATGTAGGCGTGTTGGATCAGCGCTTGTTAGCGCCTTACTACGCGCACCAACAACAAAAATCAGCTTCCAAAGCGGCTAAAAATTTTGCGCAACGGCGCTTTGTTGAGGGTGATCGTTTGCTGGTGTTTGTCGCTGATTCATGCAAGGAATGTTTTGCCACCATTCGCCGGTTGATGAGCTTATTGTCAGGATTAAAAAACAGCGGTGTCGATATTTATGTACGCGATGCCAAGGATGATGCAACGGTAAGCGGGTGGGCAAAAGAACAGGGCATGCAAACCGAATGGCTAAATAAACAAACACTGACGCTAAACCGTGATGAAGGCTTATACCATCGTTTGAAGAGCCGCTCCTCAAACGTCAATCATGCAACGGTTCCTGTTTTTTTAAAGCGCAATCAGCAGTTTTTTCATCTAAAAACGGAGGATTTAGGTTTATGAAATCTTACTGTCTTTATCAATGCCTGGCCGGATTGGTTGTCATGCAACCCGTTAACGCAGCGGCATTGGAATCACTACCCGTGGCCTACCATGTTGTGGCGAAGGCCTATCAGGTGCCGGTTGATATTCTTTATGCGGTTGCCTTAACTGAAAGTGGTCGACGGTATGACGCATCAGCATTGCCTTGGCCCTGGGCATTAAATATTGACGGACACAGCGTCTATTGTAAGTCGCAGCATGAAGCCTTGTACCGTATTCGCCAGGCCATTGAACAACAACGCTCCATTGATATTGGATTAATGCAAATCAGTTGGCGTTGGCAACAACAGAGGTTCACGGATGCAGAGCAGGCCTTAATACCCCTGCAAAATTTGAAAGCAGGAGCCGCCATTTTACGAGAGCAATTTGAAAATACACAGGACTGGTGGCAAGCGGTAGGGCGTTATCATGACCCGGGACAAGACCCAGAATCTCTTAAAAGCGCCAAGCATTATCGCGCCAAAGTCAGGCGGCATTGGACGGTGATGTTTTAATGAAAAATCGAATGCAACAATTACAAAAACAACTGCCAATTATTATGGTGTTGATGGCGACTATTTCTGCTAGTGAAGCATTAACCGTCATTTATGATTCGGGTAATACCCAGCCTATGAGACAGTATTTACCCCAGCGGATTGAGCAAGAGTACACTAAAAAATCACGCCAATCCGCCTATGCCTTGCCCATCACAACACCATCTATGTCACCCGGCGTGGTAACGGCAAGCCCCAAAATATTACGTTATTTACAACCGCCACTTTTTCTAGTGGGTTCTGAGGCGCGCTCTAAACACTGGTTAATCGAAAAACGTGAGCAATTAATGCAATTGGGCGCGATTGGTTTATTGATTCAGGCTAAGGATAAAAAGGACGTTGAAGCGATGCTCATTCTCGCTCAAGGCTTACGGTTAGTGCCTGCCTCGGCAGAGGGTTTTGCGGCTGAACTGGGTTTAACACATTATCCTATTCTGCTGTCCAATCAGGGGTGGGAGCAGTGACGGATCGCTACGAAGTAGAAGTGCTGTTACGGCCTCCGGTGGAGCTGACTTCGGCAGCGGTGGCACTGTGTTCTGCCGGTGTGGTATTGAAAGCACCACAAATCATGATGATGACACCCACTGTTGCGCTATTCAGCGCCGCTTGCCTGAGTGGTTTGGGACTGTGGCGAGGTCGTCAGGCGTGGCGAATATTACGTTACCAGCGCCATTTAAAACGTACACCCCGTTATGTGTTGTCGGCGACTAAAATACCCATCAGTCAATCGGTATTGTTCTTAGGTCGTGGTTTTCGTTGGCATCAAACCCACACGGAACGGCTGTATGCAGCGCGTGATAAACGGGCTGAGCGTTACCTGCAAGTGAGTGCCTTGTCGCAGTGGATACGCCGCAAGGAACTGGATTGGGAGCATACTCCGGGTCTAAAAAAGTTAATGCAATGGACGGCTACAGATTCCGCCCTGAATCCCGTTCGTCCGCCGCCCGCTGTGGGGGGCGATGCCGTCATACACGGTGTCGGGATCGGGGCGGAAACCAATGCGGTGATGCCGCTGAGTGATCGCGTGGGACATATGGTCGTAGTGGCAAGAACACGGCATGGTAAAACACGGTTAGCGGAAATTCTAACCACCCAGGATATTCGGCGGGGTAATAACTGTGTGATCGTCCTAGACCCCAAAGGCGATGCGGATTATCTCAAACGTATATATATCGAAACCCAGCGAGCAGGCCGCAAACTTATTGTCTTTCATTTGGGTTATCCCGAACTAAGCGCCCGCTACAACGCCATTGGGTCATTTTCTCGTATTACT
>Ga0208414_1000468_pt1 | contig 40133 bp, 46 predicted proteins | sample AntAceMetag02UKE_FD_184770 | JGI IMG/M metagenome (GOLD analysis project Ga0208414, IMG submission 184770) | Saline lake microbial communities from Ace Lake, Antarctica - Antarctic Ace Lake Metagenome 02UKE (SPAdes) (version 2) | ecosystem: Environmental > Aquatic > Non-marine Saline and... | reverse complement strand
TATCGTCAGAGTCATCCTCCTGTCGTCCAGTAATTTCTACTTTCTGCACATCTTTAGGTTCAGTGTTTTTTGCGATTTGGTCTAAAGGCTCCTTTAAACTGTCGGTGTTTTCTTGGCTTTGCACAATTTGAGCCTCCTGATTTTTAGTTATTTCGTCAGTTTTCATCGCTGCCGCAGCAGTGTTACCCGCAACCTCGTTGAGCTTTTCGTTACTGTCGATACCATTTTTAATGATAGCTTCTGTTGCTGGATCTGATCCGATTGGTTCTTGTTGTTCAGGGTTCATATGTTGACTAATTATACCACGAGGGGTATGGTGTGGGTAATGATCGGAATGATACTACTCCTCTTTTTAATGTTTGTGGGAGCTCTAATGGCTACTAATAGTTTTTGGTGGTCTGTTGCTATTGTTTTGTTCACTTGCGTCGCAGCTATATCTCCTTACTGGGCTGTTGTTATTTTAGTTCCTTCTCTGCTTTCTTTATTTCTTTTTCAATCTCATCGTCAATAAGACTGTTAAGTTGCTTTGATATACCCGGTGGAGCATTTTTAAGCACCTCCATAGCTTGTTCCATCTTTCCTTCGTCAATTAAAGACATCACTTCTCCAGCTTCCTGATTTACAGCGTTGTCTATAAACTGAGTAGTTACTCTGTCTACGGTGTCTTCGTCTATCTGCCCCATTTCAAATGCCTGTATTGTGCTGTCTACAAACCGGTTAATTTCTATCTGACTCATTCTTTTTGTTGCTGATCTATCTAAAGTCTCAAACACTTGTGATTGTTCACCTGTTTCAAATGGCGTGTCAATTAGTTTTCGGACAAAAGGCATCTCGTCAGGAGTAGGGATGTCTCCTTGTACTGTGCCTAGTGCGCCATCAACTGTTTGTGCTAGGAAATTACCCAAACCACCACCAAGAGTGTCAATCATCAGATCAATTGTTTCTGGCGATATATCTACAGCTCCAGCGGTCACTTCGTTTCCTCCAGTCAGCCGGTTAAGGAACTGGGCGGTACCGACAGATATGTCCCGGGCACCACTAAAGTACCGGTTACTATCTCGTTCTGGTGGGGCAAATGCTGGTTGCTCAGGCATTACGGGTGCTCCAAACCAGTTCCTGTTTTCAAAACTTTGTACAAACGGATCAGCGACAGTAGGTGAAATATATTGCAGCGGTGTACCAGAAGACAACGGGTTAAACGCTGCGTCAGTTGCTAATAGCAGCTGTTTCATTGCTTCAGTTATTGTCTTACGTCCGCTTTTAAGGTCGTATGCTGCATCTCCAGCTACTTTAAATACGTTAAATCCATACGGTAAAGGAATTTTTACGTAGTAACCTTCCCTGGGGTCACCAGAAATACCAGGTAAGTCGTATTTATTCCCATCTAAAGGAAGCATAATAATCATGTTTCTTTCTTTTTCAAAATCTTGAATTCTGTCGTATCCCTCTGGATTGATTTTGTTGTTCAGCTCATTCATTCCGTATGCTGATGCAACAATACCGTAGGTAATACGTCGTACCTTCGGATTTTTCTGTGCCATTAAGACTCTCGCACTACCCTGAATACCAGCGTTGGCAAACAAGTACAGTGAGTTCAACATCAAACCGAGGTTACCTCGTTTGTTAAAGTTTACGGTCATGTTTTTTGCGTAGTTGGCTGCTTTTGTGGTAGACATCCCACTATCAACAAGTTGTTTGTAAGCGGAAACACGAACTGACATTTCAGCTACCTCGTTCATGTCTGAGATTAGTTTACCTGTACTGTCTACAGCTCTCATCAAAGAGTCTGATGTCTTTGCGCTATTGTAGCGGTTAATTCGTTTTGATACTTCTGCGGTTTGCTCTGGCACAGTTAGCATGTCAAACCAGCCAGTACGACCTCCAGCTTCAACCATTTCGTTGTATGTCTTCGACCACCCTTCGTTACTTTCTTTTCTAACTGCTTTCCAAATACCTTTAGATGCTTTGGGATAATCCCTTACCATCTTAGCTGCTACTAACGCACCCTTTTCTCCACCCGCTAGAACCACCGCTGTTTGCAAGTCGCGAATAGCGTTAGAAATCATAAACTCAGGGTTGATGACTGTGTTTACAGACCGTAGATAGTTGTTTATTTTTTGTAGTCCGGGAATAGGTTTAGTCATTCCTTGTTCAGTAAAGACTCTTGCAAGCTGTTCATCTGCAAATACAATTTCTTTTATCTTACCTTCCTCAAAGAAAGTAATTACATTGTCGTCTCTTGAGCTCGCTGGTGCCAAGAACTCCAACTCACCAGTCTTGTCGTACTGAGGCACATGCTTTACTCCGCGTACTTTCCAAAAAGCGTCGTCTGGAACTTTTCTAATCAGTCCAGCAAGGGCCGTCAGCGATTTATTCTTCTCAGCTAGACGGATAGCGTTTTCGTAATCATTTACCGCCTGCATCACAGAGTTTACACGATCAGTTCTTGTTGACCCTTTAATACCTTTTACTCCTCGACTAGAAACCGAAAAGCCTTTACCTATATCAAATTTACCTTTAGGTGGGTCGATTTTTGCAGGCACATAGAATGGTTCGTACCGTGTGATGTCATCAATTTGCTTCTGTGTTAAGATACCTGCTTCCTTTAGGAGCTGTAACCTAGGTGTGATAACTGTGTCTCTAAATTCTTGAGCAAACTTCTCAATCTTTGGATTTGCTTTCCATTTATCAAGGATTTCTTGACCCTGTTTGTTTGTTATACCTGAACCCCCGTCTGGGATTTTCCCGTCTGTTTGAGTGGACACACGCGAGTTACGAGCTGAAGCGTTTTTAGCACTCATGTACTCTCCAAGATCATCAACAGTAACTCCCTCTTTACGCATACGCGGGAAAATACCTGAAGTGTTACCAGCCTGCATACCTAGTTTTCTTTGCATCTTCTCGACAGCCGCTGCTGCTCGACCAACATATGCTTCCCGTTGCATGTAAGCGTTGATGTCATCAGTGATTTCCACTCCACTTTCAGTCAACTTCTTCTGTAAGAATCCTAGGCGCGCTGCACTATCTTGAAACTGCCGTTGGAAAATCTGTAGGTACGTTTCATCAGGTAGCTCAATAGGCATCTGCTCTTTAGCAGCAAAGTTACGTGCTTTAGTTGTAGTGTTTTTGATTGGTGGTACACCCTCGACCTTTGTAGCAGCTACACTAATACCCCCTGATTCAGTCACAGTGTTGGAATATTTTGCCCCAGCTTCTGCAACAGACTCCTTGGCCTTGGCTGCTGGTGCTTTGTCCCAGGCTTTTTGCTCTACAATGTCTGATACAGCTGGGGCTTTAGCTGCTTTTGTGGTTCGTGGAGCAACCTCTTTTATTGTTTCCCATTTTTCTGTTTTGTTATTAAATCTTCCATTTACCATTCTGTCTGCTAATTCCTGGCGATTTGTTGTACCAAATTTTTTCGTAGCCTTATCTAAATCTAAAATGTCACCAGCTACTTTAGATTTATCTGAGTTGTATACTACAACTTTAGTACCCCCGTTTCTACCAACTTCAAAAGACACCACTCTACTGTCTGTAACAGCTCCTGTTTCAGTCAACTCCTTCACCGGTATGCTATCATCAACAGATGATACAGATTCACGTACTGCTGCTCGTTGCCCTGGGAAGCCTTCTGGGACTCTTCCTGCAAAGCCTCCTTTTCTAAGGGCTGGGTTTTTAAGAGCTTCTGCGGCGAATGAAAATCGTCCTGGCTTTTTGATGTCAGATGCTCCAGCCCTTTGAGTTACAACTGGTGGTGTCTCAACCTTAGCAAGGTCTGCCAACACATCGTCTGCTTGCCGTCCTGATACACGCAACGCTTGAACAGCCTCGTTAAGTTGATTTAGAGTAGGGTCTGGAGTTTTCTTTAGTGTTTCTAAAGCTGTGCTAACCGCATCTGCAACGTCGTCACTGTTTAAAATAGAAGCCTGTCTTGATGCGGCCCCAACACCTGTTGTCTTGTTGTTAAGTGGGACCTCAGCTTCTAGCCGTCGAATAATAACGTCGCGCGTAGCGGCTAGGTCTGGTTGTGCGGCTTTACTAAATGAGAAGCGCTTTGGTGCTTGAGGTGCAGCAGCTTTTTGCGTAGTCTGAACAAAATTATCAATTAAAGACTGGGCATCTTTGGCGTTACTTGTTTTTGATAAGTCATTAGAGAGTGTTGTGACATCACCTAAATTAAATACGGGGTTTGCCAACTTTAACTCACGAGCAATGGAGATAGGGTTTGTATCTTTTAAGATTCTATTTAAGATAGAAGACTTACCTAGTTTAGCTCCCTTTGAAATAGTCACACCTACTAGAGGTAGAAAATCTAAAGATTCTAAAGCGCCAAAAGCAAAATTTAATGTCTTTTGGGTTGAAATAGCTTTTCTTTCAGAATCAGTTAAGTCATCAATTTGCTCTTTTGTAACTAACCGTCCAGCTAAATCTCTTGCGCGCTCTTCACTTGCTCCAGTTTTCTGTTGGAGTAGTGAAGAGAATTCATCAAATCTTTCTGAATCTGACTTTGTTAGTTCTTCAAAGTTCCAGCCAATAAAACCTGTATCACTATTTCCTCCTGGTGTGTTTGCTTGAAGCCCTGTACCGATAAAAGGCTCAGTTAGACCTTTAGGTAGATTTCTTCTAGCTCTGTCTGAAAGAGAAGGTGCTCCTTGTGAAATGGTCTGGCTTTTACCTGCCTCTAAAATAGAATTAAATTCGTTTTTGGTTTGAGATTTAGGAGCTGCGGCAACTCGTGGTGCCATAGCTAAATCTACTAAACGTTGTTTCGTGGGAAATAAGGATGAATAGCTTGGGATAGCTTCTTCAGCTTTTGTCTTTTGGCTAAAAGAAAACCGCTGCCGCTCAGGTTGTTGGGCAGCGGCATCTGTAAAGCTGAATCGTTTTCGTTGATTTGGTTCCATAGTTAGTTTGTAGTTGATCGCAAATTGATTAGGTTTTGGATACTAGCGGCAGTTTCTTCGGCGTCTGTCATGGCTGCTTCAGCTGGAGTTTTCTTCATCTCAGCCTGCAAAAAAGAGCGCGTCTCATCTGCTGGGTTAATGTAAATGTTTGGGTCGTATTCTTTTAAGAAGTCCTTAGGGTCGCCTCCTAGTGCAACAAAGCTATTAAATTCATCCATGTACGCTCCTGTGTCAGCGTAGCCATCAGCGCCTCGCGTTTCATTAAGAACTTGGTGTACGTCGGCAACAGCTTCTTGCGTTAGGGTACCTCCACCGAGACTAAGTCCACTAGCAGAACCTGGCTTATATGTCTTTGGGTTCTTGAATGTCTCACCTGTACTTGGATTGTACAACATTGTACCTTCGCCTAATGTAACGAGTTCACCTGAAGCAATATCAGCGTCAATCTTCCTAATCTCTGCTTCTGTCTTGCGTGTCTCTAGTCCAGCTGCTGCACCTTGTGCGTCTGCCTGTGACTTATAAACAGCATATCCATTCCGTAGTTCGTCTTCAGCGATACCTGACTCAGTTGCAAAGGCGTTAAGTTCCTCTGGTGATAGGTCCTCGATGTCGATACCTTGTGCTAGTAGCGATTCTGCAAAGGCGTTGATGTTGTTCTGTCGTCGTTCCTTCTGTCCCTTGATGTCTGCTAATACAGCCTCAGCGTTAGTGCTGTATGCGAGCCGTCGTTGCTCTACGTCAGCTAATGCTGATGAACGCACCTCGCCCATAATGTTACCAATCTTTGCTTGTCGTTCAGCCTGAATACCACGCTGTTCTTGCGTGTTAGCTCCAATCTGTGCTTGCTTCTGTGCTCCTGCAAAGTCACTTCCTAGAATACCTCCTCTAGCACCGATAGCTCGTGTTGAACCAATCCGGCCTTGACCTTGGACTCGCGCTTCATTTAAAAGTTGGTCGTATACTTGGTTAGTTGCATCAATCTCGGCTTGGTGCAATTTAAGCTGTGCACGTTGCGATCGGCGCTGTTCTGCTTCTACATCAAATGGATCTGTTGTTGTCCCTTGCTCCACACCAGGTGCGGCAAAGCCTGAGCCTTCTTCACGCTGATTTAAGATATCTTGGATACGTAGAGCTTCTGTCTTGATGCCTTGCAGCGTCTCCATATTAGTTGGCGCTGGTTCAGCAACAGGCTCACCAGTTACTACTGATTGTGCTGGGGCTGGGGCTGGTGCTGGTGCGGGTGCTGGGGCTGCAACAGGTGCTGGTACGTTGTCTAAGATTGGGTTTCGCCCAGTAGCAACACCGCCGTCAATTGTTGACATTCCTGCTGGTGCGTTTCGCTCTGCGTCTGTTAGGTTGAAGGGATCCATATTATGAGTAGTATTCAGTTACTATTACCTGACCGTTACCTCCATTCCCAGCTGTTGCTGTGGAGCTACCTCCACCGCCACCTCCTGGAACAGAACCATCCTCGTCTTCATCTCCACCTGCCCCTCCATGTACAGAAGTTCCGCCAACACCTCCATCAGAAGCACCTCCTCCTCCTCCTCCATAAATCGAAGCGCCTCCATCGAAGCTATAAGACCCCCCTCCTGCACCATAAAAAGCGTCTTCAGCGTTTTCAGCGTTTCCACCATCACTTGCAAAAATTCCAGACGTTCCTCCTGTGCTTGTGTTGGCATTATTGCCAGCCCTATCTGCACCCCCACCACCTCCTCCATTTGATTCGGATGACGAAGAACGACCTAATCCTCCTCCTCCTCCCCATGCAGTTAGTAGGGTTCCAAAGGTTGTGTTTCCTCCGACATTGAATCCCCCTGAAGCTCCCGCTCCTCCTGCCCCGATTGTGACAGTTTCAGTTGCTCCCAATTCGGAAGCTTCAAACCAGTGGTCAGAATATCCACCACCACCACCACCGCCACCATGGTCTGTATCCCTTGCTCCACCTGATCCTCCACCCCCCCAAGCCTGAACACGAATACGTTTTAGACCAGTGTCTTTTGTCCATGTACCACTAGCTGCAAAAGTAACAACATCAGAAAAACGCGAGCCTACATAGGCCTCTGTAATAAGCTTATTGTCTGCATCTGGTGTACCAAAGGCACCACCACCAGCTAATGCAGCTTTTTCATCAGTCGTTAGTGATTCTGGAGTTACTGGTACTATCAACAACTCTGTTGTACTAAGCGCTACACCAATTACTCGGTTAGTTGTTCCAGCTGTTGTCCCAATTGTTCCTGCTGTATCTGTTGCGTAGTAAGTCGCTCCAGCTGTTAGACCAGTAGTTGTGTACGACCCTGAGATTTGTACACCTCCTGTAATAGCTGCTCCATCTGTACCTGCACCTAATGCTATACCCATATGCACGCCGTTTACTTCCGCTGCGACACTTGCGTCTGCTAGGTACCATTCTTGGTCTGAAGTCTTGAAATATACTAATTCACCTGCTGCCACTGTCTCTCCTGCGTTTACTCCGGTGACAATTTGACTATCAAAAGCTACTGTACCTCCTGTAATGTTATCTAAAACGTATGCTACTGTTGCTAGCTCCTTTCGGTCTGTTAGAGTTGGCTCTGCATCGTATGAAATTGGATTGGCTCCATCTACTGTTTCCTGTCCACGTAGGATGTCCACTACTCGTTGAATAGCGGCAAAGTCTGAGAGGATCGCTGGAGCACCTACACGGTGTGCTCGGGCAGCACCACTTGACTCAACACCTTGGCGAGATACAGATACAACTGATGTAAGATTTGTACCATTAAGCTGTCCCAGGAGATACTCTTTGTTGCTTGACCCGTTATCAACAGTAAAGCAGTACTTACCAGCTGGCAGGGCGTTACCATCGTCGTCATTTGCTGATGACAATGTGATTGATGTGTCGCCGATAGAGATAGCGGCAGCTAATTGTAATTCGACGTCAGCGTAAGCTAGAGGGATTTTATTGGCCATATATTGTTTAAACAAACCCCCGCCTGTTTCATATAATTATACCACGTTTAATAAGCTGGGGAGTTCTCGTCGGTTGTGGCTCCATCGAGAGATACATTTTGTTTTGTTCGGAATTTCTTTGGTAGTTTATCCTCGTACGTCCAGATGTCTTGGTCAGTCAATTGCTGGATAGCACAGTACCCGTAGCCCAGCGCTTCTAGTCTCACCTTTCGTGTTCGGAACTTAGGTAGTCGCATCTTAATCTCCATCAAGAACGGATAGACAGTTGTTTCATCACCTCCTCCAATAGTGTCTTGCCCTACGAACGTTGTACCGATAGCATAGGTAGAGTTGTAACTCACGTAGTCACCTGATCCTAGAATAGTTCCTACAAGCTGATATTCACCACCATCTACAGATACTTTCACTGTAATAGACTGAGCTGGGTCGATTAGCCCTCGGAATCGGAGTCTCTTTGTTTTCTTTAAAGCGGCTTCTGAATATCGATCAGCCTTTGATTCCCAGTAATTAGTTACCTTTGTGCTCATATCATCAAATCCACTGAATAGCTCGTATGTAGTTTGTGATAAAGGATCACCTCCATACAGGAGTCCTCCGTCTTTAGCGAAGCAACGGATGCCGTATGGTGCGACATCGACTGTCTTCTCTACCATATCTCCCATCAATAGTCGGTTGTTCTCTCCGTCCTCGTCTGCACAAGCAATAACGATGAACTTATCCCATGCCTCCATAGCAATGTCTGTAAAGGTGTAGTTCTCAAACTTGAAGTGAGGGAACTGTGGAGTCGTCAAGAAGTCATCTCCTACTGGGTTACGCTGTAGGATGTTTACTGTCGGCTTACTAGGATTCCCTGTGTTCATAAACATGATACCCGTACTTGTAGCGACTGCTGACCGTAGGGTGTTCACACCGATGTCAGATCGGATAAGTAAGTTAGTAGGGTTCACATCGAGGATGTCTAAGGTGAACTGGTACACAGAATTCTCCTTGAAAGAGAAGTAAGACCCGTCATGAGGGATAACCACCTTAATACCGTCACCTCCCTTATCCTGTCGTACAACAAACCCTTCTCCAGCTGCTCGTGTAGCAGACTTACTGAAGTCCATTACGCCTAGTGCTGTACTGTCCTCCCATTGGTAGGTACATGTTACTGCACCGGTAGTTGTTGCATCAAAGGTTACTGCGTATACCCCAGAAGTAAAGTTGACTGTACCAGATCCATCAGAAGCGCTAGTAGCACTACCAGTAAAATCAATAGTGATGGATTGTGTACTATCAGTGAATACCGCGCCAAAGCACGTTCTTTTCGCACCACCAGCTTTGAACGCCAGTGTTCCAGGGTAAGTAGTGGAGCCAAGCGACCCGATAGCTTCATCAGCGATGGTCGTATATACGTCACTATCTTGTGCGTCGATATATGAACCATAGAGCCCAGTTGCATCATCTTTCGTGTTCCACATGATGCTACGTCCTTTATCAATGAAGAAATATCCTTTAAAGTTTTTTGTACTATCATAAACATCTGTGTAGCTATCTGGATTAGCTGTTACTATTTTGAATAAACCGTCTTCTGGACCACCAATGAACACTGCGTTCCCAGCTAAGGATGCGTAGTTACTGAATGTCACCTCTGCATTAGGGAGTCCGGTAATGGTATCTGCCCAGGTTGTGCCGTTGAAATACTGTACCTTGCCCTCTGTACCGTCCCACACCTTACGGAATCGAACTGAAGTACCATCTGTCTTGAAACCCGTGTGCTCTGCGAGTACACGACCTGTGAGGCCCTCTGCGCCTTGCGCTTGGCGACCGTACATTAGCTCAATACGCGCGTCCTTAGTCAACCAGCCCAAAGACTCCGATGCAGCATCGTTTGGGATTAGTTCATCGCTGAGCAAGTTGTGTGTGCCAGAAATGAAGGCTGGGATGTCTCGGCGGTCTTTAGCCATAATTAAATTTGCACCAATTGGCTATTCCACAATTTAGCGTTGTTAAGGATGTCTAGGGCTGCGTTAGTGTTCTCGGCAGCATAACTTTTCATCTTTGGGGCCTGCTGGATCATGAAATCATCTGCGGCCATAAAGTGAAATAGACCGTCATGGTACTCAGCTGGGAACCACGGGGTGTCTGTTAGAGCCAAGTCTGCTTTTTGAGCATGATAATCGTATTCGATTGCTTCTACCTTAGTAGGAGTAGCTGTAAAAGCTAGAGTTGAGTTAGCGTAGTCGATGTACGCGTAGTTGTTGTTGTTTCGATATTGCCGTCGGTCTGACCACGATACAACTTTAATTGGTGCGTAGTCTGTTCCACGAAACACAACTGGACGTCCAGCTTCTTCAGAAGCATCAGTGAAGTTGTTGTTGGCTGTGAGGTACAGGAAATCAGCCGGGAGGGCTACTGTTGCTACAGATGTAGAGGTTGTCCCAGAGAATTCTGATTTGGTTCCTTCCCATGTATGGGCTGAATTCCAGAACCGGTAAACCTTGTTTAACAAGTCAAGCTCCTCCTGGGTAGAAAGCTCGGTTGTGTCGTCGAGATATAGCTCGAACTTCTTGATGATTTCTGCTGCTGTCATATCACTATTATACCATTTATCGAGTACCCATCCCTAACCCCAGAAGGGTCAGAGTGGAAAGTCGATGTTAGACAGCGATTTTCACTTGAACAAATTTCTTTGCTCCATCTGCGAAAGTCTTGATACCAGCTAGGTATGAAGAGAATACTACAGTTGCTCGTTGTCGAGATTCAGTTCGCATATCAACTGGTGATAGGTCCTGAACTACAAGGTCGATAGCTCCTTTCTTACCGAAGTAACAGTTTAGCCATTCAACTACAGCACCTGACATATCAGTTGTGAACTCTAGTCGTCCAGCTCCTGTGATAGTAAGTGTGTCTGTTGCATCTACATAAGTAGCTACGACTCCAGCTTCAGTTAGGATAGCTCGGTCAGCTGCTGATACTTCATAGTATCCAGCAGCTGTGTCTTGTCCTGTTGCTGCACCGTTAATCATGTTAGCCATGATAGCTCCTTGTGCGTCTGCTGAACCTGCAATGTCAAATTCACCTGCTGTTGCTGGAGTTGCTTTCGCTGTGAAAGTAACACCTAGGATAGTTACAACTTCGTCAGCTGTAGCTACGTCAACAACTTGTGTGACTTCACCTGTTAGGTTTTCTGAGATGTACATAACAGCATTTCGTACAACACCTGCGTATCCGTTCTTGAATACTGAACCAGCGATATCGATGTCCTTGCCCATCAAGTACTGTTCGATGTCAGCAGCAGCATATGAATCGACAACTAGTGCCATGTTCATTGATACTTCTTGGTTTTCTTTTCGTCGTAGTTTTGCAGCCATTCGAGTCGTCATCTGCGGTACAGTTGTAGCAGATAGTGTGATTGGAGTTCCTGTAGATACAAGAGAAGTCAAGTCACCACTGTCGAATGTGTTTGCCGCGTTTCGTACTTCAGCGAAACATTTGAAGTCAAGATCTTGTGCAACTTTGTGCGCAACGTCTTGTCCAATGTTTTCTCCGGGGTTAAGTGGTCCAGCTTGTGTTACTTCACCGTCAGAGATACGGAATACAGCTTCTTTTTCAAGGTTGATAGTCAACAGTTCTGAACTATCTGAGATAGTGTCGATTGTTGAATCAGCTCCTCGGGTTACGTCTCGCACTACGATACCTGATGTATCGAACGCGACTCGTTCTACGCTTGCTCCAAATTTAAGAGTTGGTTCAAAACGTGTGTTCATAATTTCCTTAGACACTAGAGTCTTTAGGAAGGTGTCCTGGTATGAGTTGTCAAACTCAGGACGAAAGTCAGTTAATGACATGATATTTAGGGATTAGGTCTATAATCCCCGCCCGTTTAGCGACGGTTATCGTTGTATTGTTTTTTCAAATCGGGATCCGCTAAGACCTCTCTTCGATATTCAGTATCTTTCGATGCCCGTTGCATGTCTACCTTCGTGTCTGCGGTTCCACCTTTAGGTACGGTGGTCTCCGTGGTGCGCTTACCAGGGATGGCGTTACCATACGCCTCGTCGAGTAGTTCCGGGAAAGTCTTTGCCTTATTAGCAGGGTTTAGGGCCATTTGCTTAATTAGAGCAAGGTTGGCAATGTCCTTGTATTCAGGTGCGTTTTCCAGAGCTTTATTCAGAGCAGCCGTTAGCTTCACATCCTGCGAGGCTCGCCTTTCGTTCTCTTCGATTTTTGCTAGCTTAGCAGCAAGTTGTTTAACTTCAGAATCTGAATCGGTATCAGATACGGTTGTATCCGAATCCTTCTCTGCTCGCAATTCCGCAAGCTCAGCTTCGAGGGCCTTTCGACGTCCGATTTCTTTATCGAGTCGTGCTTTGGGAATGTTGTCAGAACCTTTGTTTTCTGTAGTTGTTTCCTCCTGAAAGTCACCAGCGGTAACTTCAGTTTCTTGCTCATCATTTACAGTTTCTTCTGACTGAACGACCTCTTCAGTGGGAGTAGTAGTGTCTTCTTGTGACATATTTAAAACCTAATTTTTAACTCCATAGTAGAGTAGGGGTGTTACCGCTTCCTAGCCGTATACTTAATTATACCACGCCATATAAATAATGGTGTGTGTAGTCTATCTAAGCGGGCGGGGAGATACTTAGATAGACTACACACCTCACTATTGTGAGAGTGCTTCTTGTAGCTGTTCGAGCAAGAAGTCTTCGTCTGCCCGAGCTGCGTTAAGCAACTTAACCAAACTTAACTTAGTGTCTATGTCTGCTGCATACGACTGAAACTCAGCTAGTGTGTTTACACTTCGCCCTGATCGAATCTTATGGACAGCATCTACAGTGTCCTTTAACAATAAAGACACTAGCTTTTTACCACCCGGTGTGTCGGCTAGGGCTTTAATATCTTGGAGGGCATCGATTTGTTCTGCCAGAATGACAGCCTCTTCGTTTCCTCCTTCTTTGATTGTCTTACTCTTTAAGGACATCAGGGTCGATAGTTATTGCTTGTTCACTTGGTACAAAACCAAACTTTTGATACATTCCGTCAATGAGCTCTGCGTACTTGGCTAGCTGCTCGTCGACTTGTACTAGTTTAGGCTCTGCTTCGTTTACGATGTTTTGATTCTCAAACGCCATCCATACGCTGTGCTTTTCTTCGTCTGACATCTCAGCTACGTGTGGGTGGTTTCGTTCGATGTTATCAATCGTAGCCCGACATAGAGAAACCTGAGCTGACAGCTCTTTTTTTAGTTTCTGTAAATCAGTCTGGTGATTCTCAATTAAATCAATCGTAAATTCAGTAACGACATTTTTCCGTTCGATTACTGAGTCTTTAAAGTTCTCTTCGTTCAGTTCTTTCAGCTCGAAATCATCGAGGTTTAGTTTATCTGACATTTTGTTGAATTACATCTTGTAGTGGCTGCGCCGGTCCTGGCTGACGTAATTGAGCTGGCCTTTGTGCTCCCCCGCCTGCTAGTGCCGCCTCTTGTTCTTGTCGTGCTTGGTCTTGTGCAGCTCGCGCTGTGTTAGAAACAATTACTTCATCAAGAGTTCCCAGATATTGTAACATGGTGTCTACTTGGTCATTATCCATGTCTTCCTCGTGATCAAGGATGTAGTCTACGAAGCGTTGCTTGTAGGCTGCGTTAGCCATTCGGTTCGGTCGGATGTTCTTGCCATCAAGGATAGATTCAATATCTCGCTCTGCCTCAGTCATAATCTTAGAGTTGCCATACCGGTCGATATCCAATAGCTGACGAATAGTATCTGGGTCTTCGCCTGCGATTGCTCCGAGTCGCTCAACAATAACCTTTTGGTTCACTAGTCCTTGTTGTCCCAGTAGAGCTGAGTAGAACGCTCCAGCTGAACGCTTACGGTTGTCTGACAGTGCCAGCTCTGAATTAGATTGCTCAGTCATAACAGCAAACTCGTCATTCTTCCTAAAAATGTCTCGACGGGAGATATCCTTCACTTCAATTCCTTCTGGACCAATGATGTCTACGGCAATCTTCTTACTCAAGTGCTCTCGTACGCCGTGCTCAAACAGAACAGCAAAGCGCTTGTACCCAAATGAGTACGACTTGTTGAATAGCCCGAAGCGGTCAGCCACGTTTTGTTGGTTCCCTTCATAAATAGTCGCTCGTCCGTCTGTGTCCTCTACCCCTTTAGCTCCGGCTGTGACACCTGATGCTGAGGCTTTGATACTCTCAAGCGTTGCAAACACTTTGAGAGGTGTCTCAATAGATGGTGTCTCCTGAATCTTAATCGCGTTAGCGGCCATACCTTGAGCAGACTTAATGTATCCGTCCTTACGATACTTTAGCTCAGCTAGGTTGCTGACCGCTGATGTGTCCACTACGCGCATCGGGCGGTTCACTCGCTCAGCGTTATCAAGCATCTGGTTGATAGACACTGACTGCGCCATAATAAGCTCGCGCACGTAGTCACACGGAGATGGTGTCCAAAACTCAGTCAAGTCAGGGATGGCAGCAAACGTCCAAAATGGCCACAGCTCGCTTTCAAACAGTTCCTTTAGAGGCTCTACCCGAATAGCTTTGCCACCACTCTCAGTTAACAGTAGGTAATACCGTTCACCCTCATACGTGGTGTACCACTCCCAAAATACAAACTTGTCCTTGTTGGACATGTTCTTTTCGCTAATCTTATGTTCATTAGCATATGTCCGGTTGTTCTTATTGTTCTTTTCGTGACTAGACTCATCAGCGTTACCACTCCCAGCCGCCAATTCCTTCACCACCGTCTGGATATAGGCACTGTCCTTCTTCATGTCGTTAATGTCCTTAACTACACCATAGCGTCCCATGTATCGCCCACGCTCTAAGTCAATCCCGCCAGCATCCGGATCAATCAAAAAGTCATACACATCGACGTTATCGAGGTGCGGCTGGTAGCCAGCTTTATCTGAACTAGCGGCGTAAGCATAAATAGCTCGTCCGTAAATAATACACTGCTTCTTGCCAGCAATATCCTTGATGTCCCAGTAGTTCCGATTAGTATCAAAGTCCTTGAGAGCGTTGAGCCGATCGACTCGCGGCCCTTGCGCCTCTTTACGCTTCATAAACTTAAACGTCAATGGAGAATCAATCTTGCTCAACAAAGTGTGCACGTGCTCTTGCATCTGTCCTAGGTCTACGTTTGCTCGTGACTCTTCGGTTTTAACCTTCTTGCCGTAGTAAAGGTTCTCATTCTTCTGCCAAGACGCAACTCGTCCTTGCTTATATCGCCGTGCGTGCAGGATTTCTTGCAATGCTTGTACGACAATCTTGTCTCGCTTCTCTTTTTTAATAATTTTTGCCATAAGTGGGACCCGCCACTGAACAAATTGATTTAATACCTGTAAATTATACCACGACTAGATACCGATATCGTCAAACAGTGGGGGTTCCACCTCTATTTCCTCGTATTGTTCGGTAAATCGCGCCTGTTTACGCATCTGCCATCCGATAGTTGCAGCCAGAAGTAAATCGAAATGTCTGGTAGCCATACCAATCTTACTATCGGTCATATCCATAGTCGTATAGCCCCGCATTTCCTTCAACAAGTTCTTGTCGTATATCTTAATCTTGCCGTCGTTGTAGGCTTTACGGAACTCGAAGAACATTAAAGGCTTACTCTTACGCGTAGTGTGCCAGCCGAGCTTCTCAGTTCGCTTAATCGTGCGACTGCCCTCGTTCACCTGAGTATAGATATTGTTGTACCCGCGCATAGCAGCTAAGGTAGCGTGCCCGGTGTTGTTGGCTTCTGGCCCGATAATACATTTACCGTACTCGTTGCCGATACGAACCAGCTCGTTACCAAACAAGTCGGGTGGGATGCGGTTATTAAAGTAGGTAGCAATTAGCACAGCTACGTCGTCGTCAAATGTCCCAAAGTCATATAGGGCTAGCGTGTTCGCGTCGCGACCTATCCCTTCGCTCGTATCAGCCCCAATACCGTACTTGTGGTGTGGCTGGTATTTACCCCAGTACTTTACCCCAGCGCTTTCCTCGTGGGGCTGGGTAGCAGCAGCAATGTCCCGATCAACAAATATACGATCAAAAAAGGCTGTATCGGCCCGGGACGGGTCGCACATATACTCGCCATAGAAATCCTCGGCATCGGACTTTATACTCTCTATCTTAGCTTTGTTGTAGCGCTCAGGCCACGTTGGTTCACCATCCTCATCCATGATAGCGATTTTATCAACCACGATGTCCGACTTGTTTAAAAACCACTGGATGACCCCTTCATCCGAAATATAGTTCCCGTTGCACATATAGTTCCCGTCAGCCGACAAAGAACTAATCGCCTCATCGATCCGAAAGATAGTCGCCTCGGTAGTGGTCAAAGATCCAATCGACTCCCGGTCTTCCACGTCGTCAAAGATAATCCAGTCAGGCCGGTTAGCATCCTGAATGTGCCCACGCTGGGTCTGCCCAATCGTACCAGCCAACAGCTTACGCCCGTCGCGGGTGGTAAAACTACCCATCGTCTCCTCGCGCTTCTTGGCATCATCCTTTACAAAGATGTCGCCGTATATCGCACGCATCTCAACGCACATGTTAAACACGTCCGTTACGATCTGCTTGGCGTTACCGAGGTTTCTGGTCAAAACCTTAATGTACTTACGTGACATATCGCGGTCGTTCAATATAACAAAGGCGATAAACAACTTAGTGAACGATGTCTTAGCGCACCCGCGAAATCCTAAGTTAAGATACTTGCTACGCCCGTAGTAGCTATCGATCATATGATCAATAAACTGATCGTGAAATTTGGCTTCCGGTGACTTGAAGTACCGGTTAAACATAAACTTACTAAATATTTCAAACTTCCAGTGTATGTAGCGCGTCGTGTCTTGGTCGCTGGAAAACGAAAAAAGCGAGTACATATCCTCGCGGGTCCCAGTCTGGAGTATATTGACGGCCATAGCCATCAGCTTGTCGTCGTATTTCCCTTTAGGAAAGGGGTTGTGTACTTCGTCTTTCATCTATGTATTGTAGCATGGGGGTGCTGTGCTTTGCCCTATAACCTAGATGAGAGCGACTCACCTCCACCATAGCTTTTCAGGGACTACAGTCTTCGGTTACAGGGCGGAACACACCATCTATACATTAAGGACTAAGGTGAGAGTTTGAGGTAAGGATTTGCCGAGATGTTTTTATTTGCTGTACAACAAACTTGATAACACTGTTCTAGAACGGGGTCGAAACCCCCTAGACATCTACTCGTATAGTCAGCCTTACATAGTAAAGGTTAAGCTTCTGCTGTTCTTTACAGCCACTCAAACCCTCGCTTTAATTCTCAATGTACTGTGATGACAGGCTAAATGGACGGTATCACTTTTCTGGGAGCTACCCATCGCTTGGCACCTTGTATACAAGTGTGTGACATACCGTTAGGTCGAAACCAACCGTCCATTTAACCAACCATCTTGTACTGTGTAAGGGGCAGGTGGGGAAAAGTACTTTTCGTGCGGCTAATACGTCTATTAGTTAGATTATAACCTCCTAAGTGATAACACGTTCCCCCATCTACCTCTTACAAATATATGTTTTCTAACGTTTTTCCGTATACGTTTAGTTTTATTTGTTCTTCGTTGGTTAATTTAGTGCCGTTTATTTGTTTTACTAATAACTCTGTTACAACTTCTGCCATTTCTGTTAAAGAACTATTAAAAGACAAGTCTGCTGGTATTAATTTTGTTGTAAGCGTTTGCTTGTTTATCTTTATTTTGTCCACACTTTCATACTACCACTAACCCTCTTTATTACAATGGGAGTTGTCCACAGTTATTGTTCATACACGTCCAAATCTATTCTCATAATCGTCTCCAACCAACACTCGACCTGACCATCGCCCGACTCGCTTGTCACACTCTGTACAGGTAATCTCGCTAATCCCGTCGTAGCGTTCAGGGTGGGGGTAGCCGTATTCTATTAGCAGCATTTTACTTTCTGGGCAAGGGCAGTTTAGTTGTTCTTTCATATCCTCTCACTATACACCTCTGGGGGAGTATTGGTAGTTAGGTTGTCCCCATATAACTTATAAGTTATATCTAAAAGACCAGATACCAGACTTCCTCAAACTTCTTATACCAGCCGTGATCTGACACATCTCCTTTGTATCTTCTTAGCTTTCGGTTGGCTTGCTTGCGATAATATTTTGCACTATGCCCGTTGCCGTAGTGGAACCACGTCTTGTACTTGATTCCTAACTCGTTGACTCGATAATCTTTTCGGGGGTAATACCTTCGGTGTAGACGTCTTGCTTTTCCATAGATCATTGTGAACTACCACAAGTGTCTTAATCGTTTGCTCTTGGTAGTTACATATTACCTATAATTATAGCACTATTTGCTTGTGTCTCTTATACCCCCGTTCCTTCTTTATTATACGTCCGACGTACTGATTGCTAATCCGGTACATTTTGGCTATCTTACTTTGCGTCAAGCCAACATCTGCCAGCTCTCTAATATGTGCGTTGCGCCCTTCCATAAATTTCATAGTAATAGCTTTCTCTGATTCTTTGTGTATGTCTATACTAGCTGGAATAAGTTTGGAACCTGTCCCAAAAAAGGCTTTCTTCTTGGTCATCTTCAAATCAATTGGTGGGACTAGACCCTCATCAATAGCTTTTATCACCCTATGATAGTTCATGGTACTTAGATTATTTTCTCTACACCATTCCTCTAGCACACGTTTATCCTCTTCTGGGAGTTCTGCCATAGCCACTTCCGGTACATCTCTAAGTACTATAACTTGACCTGATGAGGCTGTAAGCTTTTGGGTATTATTCTTAATGAGCAAGTCTGTGATCCTTTGGATAATCGCGGCGCGTTGTTTAGCGATTTCCTTTATCTCATACATTAAAAAAGAGGCGCGAGCCACCAATAAGTCAAAATCCTCTAAGGAATCTTCGTTTTTTTTATTCATTTGGTAGATTTATATTTTATAATCTGTCTTATAGCCCCTTTAACCCTCCAAATCCGACAGGTTTAGTGGGGGATATGGGTTAAAGTAACTATAAGATATAGGGTCGGTACGCCATATCGCTTGCAGGCTTGCAAGCAATCTGGCGTTACCCTCTAATCTTATAGCAACCTTACTCAAAAGTCAAGAGCTTTTTATATATTGCGCGATGCCTTAGCGCGTTTGTCAAATTACCTTTTCAAAAATTGGGAATATTTTGGCGCAGGGATATAGTATCTAGCCGCCAGAAAATAAAAAGAACACCCCCCCCACCCCCGTTGCGAGGTGCGCGGCGTGGCGTGTTTATACAGTAACTGAGTATAATAAGCATTATACCCAGTTGTATAACATGCACATAGCGTTAAAAACAAGGCTACATTGCGCATGTAGCCGTGTATTGTGTGTATGTCAATAGATGTTACTCGCTTGCTTGATCCTCGATGGTGTAGACAGGCGTGTCACCTTGTGGTGTAGTGCCTAGCGCATCGCGCATCGTAGCTTGGAGCGCTTGTACTGTGTTGTCTGATACTAGCGCCACGTGCACCGTATTAAGCGCCATTTGCTTGGAAAACGTAGCCTTGCCCACAGTCTCAGCTATAAACGTAGTAGTCTTATTGCGCAGCGCGCGCATCGTAGGGCCTTCATCATCTGTTATATCCAGGTCCTTTTGTAGGTTTTCTTCAGCCTTTGCCAGCATCTTCTCATGTTTAGTAGCTTGTGCGATGATGCGATTCTCCTTCTGGCTGATTTTCTCACTAATCAACGGGACTAGCCGGCGATGCGCATGGCTTTGAGCATACGACAAAGTATATCCAGCGCGCACAGCACTTTGCACAGCGTTACTATAGGTATCGCTTGAGGGGCTGGTGTAGTTTTTGATAAAGTCGAGCTGCATTGGTTTGAGCCGTCGACGCTTTGAGTCTTGCATTTTTGCCATAGTTCCCATCATTATACATCATATCAAGCGCTTACAATCGAACACAGCGCGCCACTTTCAACCAGTTGCCGGCTTTTGTGCAGCTTTTGCATTGTCCACAGTTATACAGATTACCTATTGACACGCGTAACACATGCTGTATATTTACCTTATAGCCAGTAACAAAGCTATTCAATATATATGATTCATTACATCAACAACAAACCACACAAGAACATCCGACTACAAAAAGCCAAGCGCCATGCAATGGCAGGCTACCGGCATGACCAGCGGGTCTACTGGCTCAAAGGCGTAGCGATCTTTGCAGCGATCACAGTAGTATGTACATTAGTAGCACTAGCAATCACCGCATAACATGCAAACAAAAACATACACCGTATACAAATACGACGAATTAACAAAAGAACAGCAGCAGAAAGCATTGGATAACTATCGAGATACAAATGTAAACTTCGATGACTGGGACTCGTGGGTATTAGATGACAGAATCGCCAAACTAGAAGCGTACGGATTTCAAGATCCCAAAATCCTATATTCAGGCTTTTGTAGTCAAGGTGACGGCGCGTGCTTCACCGCAGAATTAGACAATGGCGGACTGCTGGAGTTTATAAAAAAAGATAAAACACTAAAAAAGTACAAAACATTAGTCAAAGCTATAAACAATTGTGATATCTACGTGAACATTAGAATTACTCACAATGATAGGTACATGCACGCTTATAGCACAACAATAGAAGACTATACAGAAATGCAAAGCAATGAGGAACTTGAGGGGAAATTACTAGAAGAGTATACAGCGTGGTATGAATCATTTTTTGATCGTGACTCACAAAATGGCCGTATTGGCTGGTATATCGAAGAGTGCAACGATATCTATAGAAACCTAGAGACAGAACACGAGTATCAAACAAACGACTGCGCTGTTATTGAGTCATTACAAGCCAACGACTACGACTTTACTATTGACGGCAAAATCGACTAAAACGCCACTACATAGCCCACACAATCCAGTATTGTGTCGGCCATTGTGGGAACGTCCCGCCAGCACATTGACAACCTAGCAGCAAACAAAACGCGACCCCTTACACGGCGACCCGCGCGGTGTTTGCATTACTTACATATAAACTAAAGAAAAATGATTAAGACAATTAACGTATACGATTTTAGGCAAGCGTTTAGAAATTATGAGGACAGACGCGACACGTTTAGCTACGGCGCCCTTGAATCAATTTTCGACTACCTAGAAGACACAGAAGACGAAACCAACCCGACAGAGTTAGACGTTATATCAGTATGTTGTGATTTCACAGAATACGACAACGCATGGGACGCAATGATGCAATACCAACCAGAAGATATGCCTGTTGAGGGTGTTGAGGGTGATGACTTGCTAGAAATAGCAGAAAAAAATGAGCAAGCTGCACTTGAATGGTTACAGGAACGTACCACAGTGTTAGACGTTGAAAACATCAACCTAGAAGCGCCACTAATGGCGCCAATGCTTACAAGTATCGTAATCGCTAACTTCTAGTATGACTAAAAAACACTACGAAGCTATAGCAGCCATTCTAAAAAGCTACGACATGTACACTGAGGAGGAGATGTACACCGCGCAAAGTATAGCGCGTGGACTCGCGGATTATTTTGCAACCGATAACAAGAATTTCAACCGTCGAATGTTCCTCACAGCCTGTGGGATACCCAACTACAGTTTAGACCTAGAGGAATAGAGTTAAGCAGAACCACCCACGCGAGACGTGAAGTGAGTCAGAGAACCACCAACTAACATTGGTGGTTTTTTGTTTGTCAAAATCACCAGCCCGGGGACTAAAGGAACTACACAGGTGAGTCATAACCCTATACTCACAGCAGAAACCATTTTTATACAATAAAAACTGAGACGGGAGTCGGACATTGCTTTACAGATCACGACTGGGGATAACGCACTAGTGTAAACAGCTAAAAGGTGTATAGTAAACTTATGACAACATTAAAAAAAGGCTACCTGATAAAAAACCAAGATGGAGAAACTCAGAAAATTCTCGAAGTATGCGGAGAAATATTGTTTATTTCTTATTACGGCGACAAGAATAAATATGGCTTCACCTCCGATGAACCTCGTCTAAAAGACTTGGGCTACACCTGGGACACACCAGCGTGGAAGCCTGCACTTTGGGAGACGTACTGGTATATTGATGGACTAGGTCAAATTGTCTCGTCTATTTGGCAAAACCACCAATGCGACCATGCTCGCATAGACCTGCTAGGAACTTACCAGACCAAAGAACTAGCCAAGGCAGCGTTATTAGAAATCAGACGTAAGCTGGGGAAGTAACCGCTAACTTATGGTAAACCGCAGTAACAATAATAACTTATAACACCTATGACACAACTAACAGACAAGATGGACTGGAGAAGTGCCCTTATCGAAGTTGGTGCAGAAATAACAACCCACCAAGACGCTGATGCTTTTCTACAGTCGTTTACTTTTAATGAAGCTCAATTACTAGCTTTTTTAGAACTAGTCAAAGCCGAAGCAGTGGTGGCGGGGGATTGGGAGGCTGAGATAGAAAAATACAAAGAGCCGACAGAATTGAATGGAACAGTTTACTATCAACTACCTATAAACAAACTTACTCACCTTCTCACCGCCGAACGTGAAGCAGGGGCTAGGGAAGCTGCAGTAGAAAAATACCAAGCAATCAGTACGATAATGAACAACTTATTATCCAGTGATGTGACTAAAATTGCTAGAGACATTTATAATTATCGGGACAGAGCTGATAGCCAGCTTGAGGTTCTAACCCCACCCACTAAATAACTATGACAGCAAAAGTAACCCTAGTCGTCCTATGTACCCTGCACAACTACATGATAAGTAATTGTGTACCGCTAGAGCTATTACCAATGGAAGTAATGACGTGTGAGTTATGAACAAAAAAGAGTGGAAGGAAGTCACAGAAATACGAATTAGAATACAAGAAGAAAACTTTAGTTGGTCATTTCCGATTAAATGTCCAAGGTGGCTATTTAACATTTTAAGTAAATTAGAACTATGAAACCCCACCTGGGGATAAAGCCGTTGACGCCAATTACTAGATAAGTTACATTAAGAACGTATGGAAAACGAAATACAAAAATACGGGGACATGGTGCGCCAAGCGCCAGTCAAGCGGCAAATCCGCAAAGACTGGCAAGCCGGGCGCGCCGTACAAATGGCCAAGCAATACTTCGACGAGGGCATGTCCATGCAGTCGATCGGGGATGAGCACAGCCTGTCTAGGCAACGTGTCCATAACATTATAAATAGTTTAAAGAAATAGTATGTTCAATAAAGATTTAAAGCAGCGGATGAGTATGTTGGAGTTTCAGTTTGGGTCTGTCCTGAGGGCAACGACTGAATTGATGGAAGCCTTAGAAGAAGCGGAAGAGGAAGATGAACGAGTCGACCTGCGCATCTCGCCTCGCACCGGGAAGCCAGTGCGCGAGTATCTAAAGCGCAAAGCCTAGTCCAAACGCACTTATCAACACCTCGCCCAGCGCGAGGTGTTTTGTGTGTGGTAAACTTCCAGTATGCAATCGAATAGTCCAAGTAACCACATGATTGACTTCATGCACCGCCGAGGCATCACTGACGAAGTGATTGCCCTTTTTAATATTAGTATCTACGACCACCCGCAGATTGGTGAGTGCATCAAGATACCTTACAGCGACGAGCATAGCAAGTACCGACGTGATCCAATGTCAGACATGAAGCCTAAGTACCTGTATGACGCCGGTGGCAAGGTGACGTTGTATGGGGCCGATGTGCTACTCGAAGGGCAGCCAGCGACAGCGCAGCCGCTACTGAAGCAATCAGTAGTCATCACAGAAGGAGAACTCGACACCCTTGTCTGCTGGTCAGCGAACATTCCAGCCGTGTCATCTACTGGTGGAGCGATGAGCTTCCAGGAAGAGTGGGCTGTTACCCTCGCACCCTACGATGTATACCTCTGCTTCGACAACGACGCAGCCGGGGCTGAGGGCATGGTCAAGGTCCTGAAGTACATCCCAGACGCCAAGGTCATCCTGTTCCCTAACATCACCGGCGTCAAGGACGTGTCGGACTACGTAGCGCTAGGCAAGGACTTCCGAGCGCTCATGCAGTCAGCTAAGAGCTACGCATCAATCGAGGAGGTGATAGCAGACAAGCAGTCGCGTGACGCTGTTATGCTGCCGACCATCTTTCACGAGAAGTACATCGAAAAGGCACAGGAGGCACACCAGCGCGCGAATCGACCCGTGCCCACGTCTGACAAGACTGACGCCGTACTACGCGCGAAGGACTACCCGATGGACAATATCATCAAGTTCGGCAACGACAGGAAGGCTAGGTGTCTGTGGCACAGCGAGGATTCAGGAAGCCTACATTACTACAATAAGACCAACAGCTCTTATTGTTTCGGACAATGCGGCAAATCTTATGACAGCATTGATGCTTACATGCACGTACACAACATGGGTTTTGTAGAGGCTGTAAAGGAACTAAATAAATTAGTATGATTAAATCCTGCCAACTATGCACTAAGGAGTTTAAATCATTTCCTAGCCGGAACAGGATTTACTGTGGTAAGACCTGTAGCAATAGGGATAAAGAAGGGACTTTTGAAGTGGGTCACGAGTGGCTACCAAGGCCTCTAGTGGAGAAGAGGAAGCACAGCGCGGGTTATGTTGAGATATATACACCCTACCACCCATTCAGGAGTGTACGCAACTCGGTCTTAGAGCACCGCCTGGTTATGGAGGAGATTTTGGGTAGGTACCTGACAAAAAAAGAAGTGGTACACCACAAGAATGAGATTAAAGATGACAACAGGATAGAAAACCTGGAGTTGTTCTCCTGCCAATCGGATCACATCAAGTACGGGCATAATAAAGCTATTATATGACGCGCGACGAACTACACGAGCAGCTCGGTCAGCTGCTCTACATCGAAGACAAAGGTATTGTTGATGTGGTGTGTGCCTCGATTATTGCCAACAGCATGAAGCTAGGCGACCCAGTGTGGCTGACTCTCATCGGTCCTTCATCTGGCGGGAAGAGTCAAATCATCCGTCCCTTTGCTGCTGCCACTAAAATCATCACCCGTATCGACGACATGACACCCAACACGCTTATGTCGGGTACCCTTGGTGCGGAGAACTCATTGCTCGGGAGGATTGGCGCGCACGGTATCATCTCCATGGATGACTTGACTGTGTTGTTTAGCAAGAACGCCGAGGCGCGAGGTGAGATTCTATCCCAGTTCCGTATGCTGTACGACGGGCGCTTTGCCAAGAGCTCAGGTAACAGGAAGGAGGAGATGGTATGGGAGGGCTATCTAGGTATGATCAGTGGCTCTACCCCTAGTATTTATCGCTACTTCGCAGAGGTAGCAGACATGGGTGAACGGTTTATTAACTACCGGATGAAACCCTTTGACAAGCACAAGGCCGTAGCCTTCATCAGTAACAACAACCTAACCTCAAAGGACCTGGATGCTCGAATAGCCGTCATCCTAGAGGAGTTTCTGGCTGAACGGTTGCAGGACGACAAGCAGTACTGTGAGCTGTCCGATGAGGTAAAGGCAGTCATTGCCAACATCAGTGAACACTCGACCCTCATGCGTACCTCTGTCCACGTTGACGAGCGCTCTGGCTTTGTTGATGAGTTCCCGGAGCCAGAGATGCCGTTCCGTGTGATGAAACAGCTGACCAAGATAGCCGAGGCGCTACAGGTAGTGAACCGAGGACCGCTAACAAAGGAGCTGATTGCCACACTAGAGTGGACTGGCTGGAGCCTAGCTAACGACAAGCGCCGGGCGTATATGCGTCACCTAGTCGGGCTAGAGGACAGCGGTAAGCCCCTAACGAGTCGCAACATCAGTGCCTGCACGGGGCTAGAGACGAGTATCGTTAAGAAAGGGTTAGACCACTTGCAGGCCTTGGACGTTATCCGACTCAAGGATGAAGATGCAGCCGGGCAGAAGCGCTGGTACATCCACAACAAGGAGATAGCCAAAGTGGTGCGGCGCTTAGACCCACCCGATTATGACCAGTTAAAACTAATTGATGACGTATGATCTACTCTAAAAAAGAAACAGACGACAACTGGGCGTTCATGCAGGCTGGCGACGACAACAATGTGTACTTCGAGGATGGCACTAAAGAGCGCCTAACCAGAGGGCATTACATGATAGACTTCGGTAGTCAGTACAAGGGCACCACCTTGGACAACCTGGACGACGAGTGGTGGCTCAAGATGCTAGGCGAGAAGAACGACTGGTTCATTAACAAGTGTTTGAGTTTATGAAGGCAATTAGAGTTGGTAACATTCTTATAACACCCCACGCCAAGAGCCGCATTGACGAGCGCATTGGTATATCTGATAGAAAGTTGGGTAAATTTGTGCGCAAGGCTTTGGAGCGACCCGATTCAGACTCACCTAAACTGAATCGCAAGGTGTACAACACGCAGATGCACCATAAACCTCAGTCAGTTGAGAGAGACGGAAAAAGAATCATTAAAGAATTGATGGGATTTATCTTCATCTTTTGTATGAAAACAAGAGAAGACGGTCGTACAGAATTCCACTTAATAACAGTTTTATGAGCTACCCACAAATTAACGAAGATGACATGACAGCTAAGGAGTTGGCTGACATGCACATGAATGAAGAATTATGGACAAATTACGGCCATCCAGAAAATGTGTATTAAATGTGCTAGTATTGTCACATGACAAATCATTCAGCTGGAGGACTCTCTAAAAAAGAAAAATTCTTTACCTTGTTTAACAACGCTAGGTGCAGAGTGACAGATCCTACAAACCCTAACTACCCTCGCTATGGCGCTAGGGGTATTAAGTTTTTGTGGACTAATTATTTAGACTTTAAAAAAGACATGTGCGATTCTTATGTTCGACACCAAGAAGAAAACGGTCCGAACAACACAACTTTAGAGAGAATAGATAACGACGGTCCCTACTCTAAAGAGAACTGTAGGTGGGCGACGTGGGCTGAGCAAGCTAAAAATCGCCGCACAAGCAGATATTTGACGTATAAGGGCGAAACAATGATAATCGCTGATTGGGCAAGGAGACTAAATACAAGTCGTCAAACCATAAGGAACCGAGTCGAGTCTGGTTGGGAAATAGAAGATATTATCAATACTTCAATAAGTTATGCCAATAGAAAAAGTCCTAAAACTTAGACCCCACCAACAAAGATTTATGGAGGAAAATCCAAACAAGGCTTTTCTTATGTGGGAATGTCGAACGGGTAAATCATTGCCAGGAAAGTTATGGAGCGAACACCCTATAAGGAATCGAAGTGTTGTGGTAGTTTGTCTTAAAAGCAATAAAACTGAGTGGGAGGAGTTGTGCCCAGACGCTAAGGTCTACTCTAAAGAGGAATTTAAGAAACATATAAAGTATATTACCTCAACGAAACCTTCAGCTATTGTTGTGGATGAGGCTCACAACTTTGCTGCCCCTCTTTTCATCGCTAAAAAGCGTAGTGCTTTAGCTGAATCTTTTTATAGTCTGGTAAAAAAGTTCCCTGAGATGCATATACTGCTACTAACAGCCACCCCTTTAACTAACGACCCGGCGTCGCTACACACACTACTCACCTATCTAGGTAAGTACAGCGAATGGAAGAACTACCAGTCACGCTTTTATAATTTAGAATACAAACCCTTCCTACCTCGCCCTGCGTGGTTCCCTAAAGATGGATGGAGAGGAGAAGCGAACAAAATACTAATTGAACATGCTAACATTGTTTCATTAGCTGATTGTGTAGATTTCCTGCCCCCGGTTACACACGAGGTAATAGTTATTAAGACAGGTAAGCGCCCCTATGAGGAGGATGAGGAGTACCACTGGACCAAGGACCACCTACATGAGCAGAGCAAGAAGCTACCAGAGATACGGCAGATTGGTAACGGGTTTCGTAAGGTGATCCTCGTGTGTCACTACACTGAGCAGATCGATGCGCTAGCGAAGCAATTAAAGAAGGACCGGCCAGTATTTATACTTGACGGCAGGACCAAGGACGCAGCTAAGGTGAAGCGCGAGGCGCAGGGGGCCTCTGACTGCTACCTAATTGTGCAGGCCAAAATGGGTTTGGGCTGGGACGGCTATATGTTTAGTTGTATGGTGTTTGTCTCATCTGCCCACCGCCAGATAGACTACACGCAGATGCTGGGGCGCTTAACGTCTGTCGACCATGGCAAGCCGATGCTGTACTTTCACCTGATTGGTGGTAAATGGGACAAACTCATCCATGATACACTGGTGGCAGGAGAAGACTTTAACCCCCATCGACATGCAAACCAGAATAGTTAATCAGTGGACAGAAGGTAATGAATTTTTCTTATTAGGAATAATGTTTCATAGTTGTGATTTATGCTCAGGCTTTGAATTTTTCTTTTTTGGAATAGGATTCGGTTTTCGAGTTGGGCTATGACACTACCAGAACTACCACGCAAGAATAAGCGTATCGAAGCCAAGGTGGACAGCCTGGTGGCAGCAAAGCTGGTTAAGCTACATGCGCATCGCAACTGGGCACTAGAGGTAAAGATTAAAGGTGGCAGGCTCAAACAGCATCAGATTGTTGCCTTGAAGCAAGTTGAGAATGGTATATTTAAGCCGTACAAGATACCTGACATGGGTCAAAAGAATCCGTTTGACTTCTTTTACCTTGGAGACGCCGACGCGATAGTCTGTGTTGCCGAAGGGCGAAGCGTGACGTGCGAGGTGAATAGTGGAGTGATAAAATACGAGTTTAAGATATAACAAAAGGCCACCTGATAGGTGGCCTTTTGTTATATCTCTATACCTTAGTTAAAGGGTACGTCTTCTTTTGGTGCCTCTTCTTCGTCTCCGACTCCAAGTGCCTTCATGTCTTTCGCCTCTAGTTCCTTCACTGTCGGGTTGCCTGCATTTTCTGGAAGTGTGCCTGATGTGAAAGTAAAGATTTTAGCGGGATGGTTTCCTTTTTCTTTTGGTTCTCGCAGTTCAGTCAGCTCAACTGACAGCAAGTCACCAATCTTTACTTCGTTGGTTGAACGAACAGCAAAGTACGGGTCACGTTTGATAGCTACATTCTTGAGTGTTCCGTCAGCCAGTTCTAGTGTGAACCCTCGCTGGTGTTTAAACTTCCCTTCTGCTGCTCGGTAGTACGCATCTTTTAGGATACCTTGGAACTTATCACCAACCTTTTCGAATGTTGCGAAGCCGTTGCCCCAAGCAGCATCCATCGGTCGAGTAAGTTCTTGTGTTTCGAATTTTGAGAAATCGTTTGTCATGTATTGTTTATTTATTGTGCGTATCCCGCACCTGTGGATAGTATAGCACCTGTTGGGAGGTCAGCATGTTACTATCAACAGATGAGAATAATCAACGTAGAGCAGGGGACTGAGCAGTGGCTAAAGATGCGAATTGGCATGATTACCGGTACTCGATTGAAAGGTGTAATGGGTAGTAAAGTGGTGCAAAAGACGCTAATGAATGAGCTTATAGCAGAACAGATGACAGGTTTACCAAAACAAATCTTTGTAAATGCCGCGATGAAGTGGGGGACAGACAATGAAGAGTTTGCGGTCTGGGCTTACGAGCATAAGTACAAGCGCACTACACAGGAGGTAGGGTTCTGCATCAGTGATGAATTTCCTTATTTAGGTCTATCTCCGGACCGGCTTATTATGACCAGCAACAAGTATCGACGAGCGGTTGAAGTTAAGGCGCCTATGACAGAAACCGTGGTAAAGTATATATTAGATGGAGGTATTCCCCCGGAGTACAAATGGCAAGTCGTTAATTACTTTTTAGTGTGCGAAGACCTTACTCACTTAGACTTTGTAATCTACGACCCTAGGATCCGCGACGTAGAACGGAAGCTAACCAAGATTGAAGTGACGAGGAAGGATGTGGCCTCAGACATAGCCGCAGCCAAGGAGCGCTTAGTAGAATTTAGAATTAACTGGGAGGAAAAGTTAAAACAATTAGGACTATGATAATCGGAATCGTCGGATTTAAGCAAGTAGGCAAGAGTACTGCCGCCAAGTATTTAGAAGACAAGTACGGCTTTGCCCGTCACAACTTTAAAGACGCACTGGTGCAGGAGCTAAAAGATAACTTTCCTGATTTGCTGAAAGAAATTGCTTACACTAGAGACTGGGACAACGGAATGGAAAGCGCAATCGAAGACTTGTTTATAAAGAAGCCACCCCTCATGCGTGCCTTAATGATTAACTACGGGACAGAGGTAAGGCGTAAAGATAATCCGCATTACTGGACAGGGCAATGGTCACAGGCTTTATGTCCTGAACTAGATACCGTAACCGATGACGTTCGTTTCTTAAATGAAGCCGAGGCAATAAAGATAGAAGGTGGCATCATCATCCGCCTCACCCGCCCCGACCTGCTCACTGGAGGCGACCACGTAAGCGAAACAGAGCAGTTAGAGATAGTAGCCGACCACACCATCGAGTGTGACCCTGGCGACCTTGTAAACTTGTACCGTCAGCTCGATGATATGGTCAGGTTTTAGGTAACGGTGCGGTCAACCAGATGTATGAAGAACCTGTGAATAACTCAAGAAACAACTAGCGGAGGTGGTATAGTTGTGGTATGTCCACATATAAAGACGAGATTGAAGCGTACGTCAAAGCAAACCCTGGCTTATTTACCCGCCAGCAAATAGCAAAACATTTCAATAAACCCTATGACCGAGTTAGAAAAATAGCTACTGAGCGCAATCTTAGTAGCTTTTTTGATAGTGGTATAATTATGAAGGAAAGCTCATTAACACAGGAGGCTGTAATGACTGAACCAACTCGGGCGGATGTCAACAGGCTCCGTCAAATATGTGAAGAACGCGGATTACCCTTCGAGAAGTGGGGCATCTGGTGGGACAAGACCAAAGATTCTTCCATCGCTTTCTATAACAAGGAAGCGAAGGAAATCGAGGAAAAGTCCCAAGAAGAATTCTTGAAACGAATATCTAAAGCTGCACCTCGCATAAAGAAATCGCCTGTACCGACAAAGACACTGGCGATTGCAGCGAGCTTCGATGTACATATCGGCAAACATTGTGAACTGATACGTACTGGTCGCGAATATACGCCTGACATGGCCGTTAAGCAAGTCCTTGAAGGGCAAGCTGCATTGTTTGGACTCACTAAGCCGTTTGGTGTCACTGACATCTTGCTGCCAATGGGCAACGACGTTGTACACGTTGACGCTAACAACTCCAAGACTACTGGTGGCACACCACAAGACGTATACGGGTCTATCGAATCACAGATGCTACTGGCAACTGAGATGTATATCCGTTCTATCGAAGGGTTTGCCGTCAATCACAACGTCTGGCTGTGTCACGTACACAGTAACCACGATCGGGTAGCTGGCTGGAGCGTTAGCCAGATGGTCGCTCGATACTTCCACAACCACCCACGAGTACATGCGGCTATTCCATCTATTGGACAGCATCACCGCAAGTACTTTGTGTTTGGTGACAGTCTTATCATGTTCCATCATGGTGAGGCGAAAGAAGAAAAGCTGCTCGGCGTAATAAAGGCAGAGGCAGGATTTGCCCTTGCTCAAACCAACCGAGTGTACGTCTACCAAGGTCACACGCATCACAAAACACTGAGTAAGCGTGGCTTAAATACCGAAATGGGTGTAGAAAAAGACCACTCATCTATGACGGTAATCAAGGCGGGTAATGGTGCAGTTAATCAAATGTATGTGGAGACTGTACGCTCTCCATCCCCAGCAGATGATTGGCACAGTCAGAAACTGTTTCTTAACATGCCCGCTGTAGAAATGTTCATTCACAGCGACAAAGCCCAGTTTGCAAGGTTTACACACTGGATGTAAAACTTAAACCCCCCTCTTTGGAGGGGGGTCTTTATTTGTTTCTGATAATGGGGTATACTAGAGGGTATATGAAATGGAAACAAATACCACAAGTAGGAGGAAACTATGAATGTAATACAAACGGGGAAATCCGTAGGGTTCTAGGAATTGTAAAGTTCGGTAAACAAACAAGAAAAGTAGGAGGAAACGTTTTAAAGCCTAAGACTAAAAAAAATGGTTATCTTGAAGTTAACTTAACTGTAAGCAACACATCTAAAAGCTTTTACGTTCACAGGTTGATAGCTGCGGCTTGGTTAGATATGACTACAAATAACTTGCAGGTAAACCATAAAGATGGTGACAAAAGTAACAACACAATTAGAAATCTTGAGGTTGTGACGCAGAGTCAAAACATGGTTCATGCGTATAAATTAGGTTTGATAAAACCTAGAAACTTTAAAGGTTCGAATCACCCAAACGCTAGAACTAACGAGGAAGAGGTTGTTAAAATAAGGCACGAACATACAAACCACCATAGTATAAAAAGATTGTTAATTGACTACCCGCATTTAACAAAACCTATTCTTACTAAGATAGTGTACCGCGAAAGCTGGAAGCATGTGATAGTGCTATAATTGTAAGTTCAATCTTAATTTACTTTTATGTTCATCGGCAACCGTATCAAAATCACCTCAGAAGAAACAACTAACTACGTGATACGGGACATACAGACCCAGGACCAGCTAGACAAGTACCGAGGGTTGGAGGGTTACGGTATAGAGGTGCTGCCAGTTATCCACAACAACATGGCAGAGTGTGAGTCTTGCTCCGCTTAGTAGTGTATAGTGTTAGTAACCCAGTAGTGGTGTGTTTAACAGGCGTATGATGTATTAAGTCACCGTATGGTGTGCTAACCTTTATCTCGACAAGGGAGCGCCTGTCAAGCACAGCACACGAGCTAGGAGTTCTTAAAACACAATAGAATCTACATCCGACGACAGTGTGGAAGCTGTCACTACCATAGGGTCACACATAACGTGTGGCCTTTTGGTTTTATCCCCAACTGATGAATTTATTATGAAGGTTGTCTGTTATAATTCAGTTAGAAGCCCTTTGACAAAGAAAGGAGACTACCATGAAGACCACAGTGTGTATATGGTGCGACGCCTTTGTTAAGGTGCAAGACACTTTCGACGACCTACAACACAAAGCAGTTTGCTCACAGTCATGTAAAGACGCTGAAACTCTGTTTAACCTGTGGATGTCGGATGAGGAAATCAACCGACGTGCTCATTACCGCTACCTGACAACAGGAGAGGACAGTGAATAAGATTGCCGTTAGTTGTCGGATAAACCGATGGACAGGCGGTGAAAACGAACTGTTTTGCTATCGTGTCCACGTAAACGCTAGACTCTGGGGCGGCCTCTGGCTCGCCCTAGAGGTACTCATCAACCTACTGTTTCGGGTGATACATTCTCAACGTGAGCATGTTCGTCTGAACTACCTACTGCAAAGGAGAAGGCATGGCCAAGCGAAAAAAGGAATGTGAGTGTCCTAAGTGTCATGAATTAAAACCCATGACAAGACACCACATTCTGCCCAAACGTATTTATGGTAGGAACCAAAACAAGCATATCTTTTTGCTTTGTCGGCGTTGCCATAATGCACTTGAGTTACGAATACCGCTGGGTCGTATCCCGAGACGTTTCTACTTCTCGATATTACTAACTTTCCTACTGGAGGAAACGTAATGAGATACCATGAATGGATACTACAACAGCTCAGAAAGGAGCGTGAAATGGAAACAGTAACCTGTGCCAACTGTGGGAAAGTACATCACGTAAGTGTGTCAGTCCCCAAGGCCGTCTGGAACGGTAAGGAGGCAGTAACCCACCAATACTGTGGGCAAAGCTGCTTGCAGGAGGACTATCTCAAAAAACTGGTGGTGCAACTCTATGGGTAGCCGTCGGTTCACAATCCACTCCTGCTTGATATGCGGGAAGAAAGAGTTCGAGGAGAACATGCTCGAATACAACGACCATATGTTTTGTGGCCTACGCTGCAAACTCAAACAGGAAAGGAAAGACGATGAGAATCTTAATCGCCCTGTGCCTCGCTCTGTGGGGTACTACGATAAAGGCTGAGGAGCCTAACACCATACGGGACAACTATCCCTTGGTGATTGATTCACCTTGCTCAGACAGCGAGTCTGGCCAGTCTGGTCGCTGTTATATGTTTGACCGTGGCGATGGCACTTTCTACACGGTCTTCACTCAACATGGTGAACCAGTCTTTGTTCGGCAGACACTCAAAGAGGGTGGCTACATCACCGTCTGGCGGTTTGGCGAAATCGAAGCCTGAACTACAGCCGCCCTTTCATTAGGGCGGTTTTCTTATGGTACAATATCCGCACAAGCCAGTAGACTATTGTAGTAGGTAAGCTGGCTCGGTAGTGTGTTGAGTCTGTACTACAGCACTACTTAAATACCCGTGGTTGCAACGAAGACCACCGCCCTCTGCAATAGAAATAGCGCAAGCGTCATACAGAACCCCTCGATAACGGCTACAACCGCGAGGGGTTTGATATTTAGTTCGTGCCAGTTATCCCCAGCAGTTGCAAAATACGCAACAACTACGTGCTATAGTGGGGCAACATGACAACTGACACACTAGGAAGATGGGGAGTAGATACTATTTGTAAAGACCGGGGTGTAGACATATCAGCTCCCCAACGGAAGTATTTAGACTGCCTAGTGTTAGAACACGTAGCTAGAGCTAAGAAGGACGGGACACTCCTAGTAGATGTAGCATTTGCAGACTTGGAGGAATCGTACCAGTATTTTTTATACGACCACTACCTTGGTGAAGTGTTGACTATCCCTGAAATATCTTTGGATGTGTTGGGAGATAACGGTGTGTTCTAATTGGGGATAACGGCAATAGACAGAGCTAAATTTGGTATAATTAACTAACTAGGAAAAGCACCTAGCAACCCGTTTAGTTTCGACTTCCACGGTATTAGTTAATCAACGCTTATAAAACAAAACAATATGAAGAACATAATCCTAGTGGGGATTGTGGGTGCAGTACTTGGAGGTATGACACTAATCGGATATTTGAACGAACCAACAGAGGCGATCAACGTAAAGACTGAAACTGTTATTGAAGAAGTACAGGACGAACAAGAGGAACTAGACTTGATTGAGCGAGCCAACCTAGAGTTGGAGCGTATTAACCAAGAACTAGACGCCGAGGAAATGTTACTTGTAGGTAGTAAAGCAAGCAGTACAATTAAGTATGAACAAGAACAAGCACGACTACTTGAACTACAACAATCCAACAAACTACAGTTCGAGTTAGAACAGGAAGAACTGAACACCCAAATTGACCGTATTCAAGAGACAAGAACGTCTTTTCAATAAGCCCGAGGGCACACCGAATGGCTGATGCCATAGTAAGTGTCGAGTCGGGCGGTAAATGCGCTCAGAAGGGCAAAACAGGCGAATGGGGATGCTTCCAGTTCATGCCTGGCACATGGGCACACTGGTCACAAACTGTTCTAGGGTACATCGCAGAGCAAACCCCAGCGACAGAGAGGTATGTGGCGCTAAAAAAGATTCAGCAACACTTTAACCAAGGTCACGACGAAGACAACGTGGCACGCATCTGGAATCAGGGCAATGCTGGGCCATGTGTAAGAGGAATAAACAGTAGTGGAGTTGCTTATGATAGCTGCTCCTATGAACGGAAAGTAATGGCCGCGCTATAAAAGAATAAGCACCTGACAAGGGTGCTTTTCTTAATACTCACTATACTGCGAGTACGGCTGGTAGTCTTGACTGTCTAAATCATCAACGTCTTCCTCGTCTTCCACCTCCTCATTCATTTCAGTAGAGTCGTCAGTAAAGCGCATCCAGTTGTCATCTTCATATTTAGGTGTGCTGCTCATTTGTAATAAGTGTAGCACAGAAAAAGCACCACTTTCATGGTGCTTTCTCTGTATCAGCCGAACTGTTTGTTGAATCCCCTGTTATGGAGTGGGTTACGTCGCGGAACTCCCCCACCGCTAGGTACTATACACTACTTTTTAGCTGCGCGATTTTTCTTGTCCACAGCTAGTTGTAGCAAGCCTGCTAGCTTTGTCAGCAAAAAAACTAGTTGCTTCATTAGCCCAATATCCTTGTCGTGTTTCTCTTTACGCACGGCGTAGGCTTGTCGTAGGTAGGGCGCAATAATTTGTAAGGCTTTGGTGTTCTCTTGGTAGCGCACGTACTTCCACTCGGTTGTATTTACTTTGTCTGGTCGGCCACCGTGAACAATGAACTTGTCGTAGTTTAGTCCTAGTATTTTATTGAGGTCAATGCCTAATTCCTTGGATACCACCGCATCAAACGAGTGCATGATTTCGTGGTTTAGCGTACCAAAGGTGTTGGCTGGGTTGTCTTTATCCCAGCGGCTTAGCTGTAGGGAAAACTTGTGATAAATATAGCTCCAGTTCTGACCCCAGATACCTTTGTAAAGAAAGTTGTCCTCGTGTACCCACATAACTACATTGTCTGTACCGTAATCTCGGTAACGGTTGTGTACGTCTTTCATAAGAGCTGTACGATAGGCTGGTGTCGGTTTGATGTCTCCATCTGCCTCTACGTGAGTGGATACTTGGGAGAAGTCTTTGCGTTCTACATAAAACACACACTCAATGCCGGTGTGGGTCTTCATAAAGTCAGCGTAGTCATCTAAAAGGGCAAGACATTCATCTTTATCTATCTTTAAATCAAGTTGTATTAGTGTTCTCATTATATTACTCGTGCAATTACTGTGGTCACTACCGCGATGGATACACCCCAGACGGTCATTACTTTGGTTTGAAAGGTGCCAAGGTTGTTTATCTTCTTTTCGTGGGTTGCAACCTTACTGTTGAGTTGGGTCAAGTGTCGGTCTATGTTCTCTAGGGAGTTCAACATAGCCGCTTGGGTAGCCACACTCTGTCTACTCTCTAAGCGCAGTTCTTGAACCAGCTCCTTTACTGTGTATCCGCTCTGCGCCATACTCTAGTACTCTTGCGAGGGATTCAGTTTGAACACTACAGCTAAAGTGCTGAGTACTCCTAATAGTGTAGTAACCACAGCTGGTGGTAGGAACGGTGCGATAGCTTCTGTGCCACCTACAACAAATGTAAGTAGGATAACCCAGACAGTTCTTGATTTGAGTGCTTTAATCATACGTATATTATACCATGCTACCAAAACAACCAACTAACAAGGCGTACAAAGTAGTAGAACGTGTATCGCCTGATTACTCCTGTGCCCAGTTGTTGCATAAACTGCAAGTACTCAAAGTCTACCTGTTTACGGGTGCCAATATTAAACTCGTAGCAGTAGTCGTGGTACAAGGCAGCATACATATCGTAGCTAAAGGGATTTACCCAAGGGCGGAATATACTAGGAATAGAGTGACCATCAAACTGATAACCTAGCGGTACGAGGATAACCGTCCCGTCAGTTAGAGTAAACGGTTGGTCTTCTGTCGTTATCCAGTGTCTACCTGATGGGATTAGTGGGGTCATGTTAGTTAATCATTGCCACTTTTGGAATAAAAGCAGTTCCTCCCCCTCCATCCCAGTCTGCTTTGAGTTTGTCTTTTAACGAGCAAGCCCTGTAGTAGTTAAAGTCATGCTGTCGGCAGTTAGCGGTGAACTGAAAGTCAGGAACCCAAGAACAGCCATCACCAAAGTTGGCTTGCTGTCCGGTGGTGAGGTCTGAGAAGTGCGGCTTCATGTAAGGTGTTTAAATATAAAACTACACTGTAGTATTTGTTTTAAGCATTTTGTTTTTTACTTAGGAGTTTTACGCCACGTATTAGTATCTCCCGCAGTTGTAAGGTACAAAGAATCCAAAGTGTTCATAATCTGACTATCCCTTGTTACCTGTGCTCCTCCAACATATTGTTGAACACCACTTGAATTATATTTACGTAGAACATTCCCACCATCTATGCCGATAAAATCACCGTTGGCAAAAGCCACGATACACTCTAAAGCTGCTGAACCTAGTGTAATTGTAGACACATATGTAAAGGTGGTTCCTGACACCGTATACTTTGCTACTTCGTATGTGTTTGATGAATTACCTGCATCATACATAAAGTAAAAGTTTGTTCCGTCTGATGTCATGTGTGGTTGGTTTTCACTATCAACCATGACTGTACTACCGCTAAACGACATGTCTGTTGAACCAGAGGCCAAGTCCGTACGGCTATATCTTAAAACTTTTTGCACATCAGGACTGTCAGAAACTTTAGCATTAAGGTAAATATAATCACCCAACACCACAATCCCAGAAGCCAGCGTACTAACTCCCGACAAGTCGGAAGAAACAGCTCTTGACTCACCTCCCTCTGGGTCAACAGCGTTCATATAGTTAAGAGTCGTTGCGTTATACATTATTACATTCAAGCTGTCTTGGTATACCATCCTCATGTTTGAATTACCAGCTCCATTTATTGCACCAAAACTTATTGTCTCAGGTGCCCCGCCTGCATTATCGTCGACATACTTCTTAGTAGCAACCTGATAATCAGTTGTGGGGTCTGAACTTGGAGTTACTGGAAACGCTGAAAATGTTTTTACACCTGCTACAGATTGAGCACCTGTTGTTTTCACAGTTGCATCTATTTGTGTCTGTATAGAACTAGTTACCCCGTCTACGTAGTTTAGTTCTGCGGTGGTAAGCGTTGCCCCCTCTAGGATACCTAACTCTGTTTCAGACACGTTTACTCCGCCAATACCAACTTCTCCAGTAAAGGTAGGGTTAGCGATAGGTGCTAGTCCTGATAGGTCTTGGTCGCCAGTGTTAGTGCCACTGGTATTTCCAATGACTGTCTTTTCTGCGTCTGTAACATAGTTGTCATCTGTGCCCAGTGCTGCTGCGTAGTCTGTAGAGTCAAAGGCTTTTACTTGTGCAAGGTTAGTTATTTCATCGTCCATTACTGCTCCTGCTGTACGTACTCGTGCTGTGTTTGTCACCTGTGCTCCAGCTTCGATACCGGCTACTTTTGCTGCGTCTGTATAGGAGACTTTAGCGGTGTTGGCATCAACCGTACTAGTGAAGTCAGTGTTGGGTACGCTTCCCAGTCCCACCTGTGCCTTAGAAACACTGTGAGGATTGTCAGTAGCTGATACGTGTGAAAAGGCTGTCGCTCCCCTATCACCACGATACGCGGTAGAAGATGTTTCCCCTAGAGCTAGTTGAGCTGAGATGATGGAGTATGCACTACCTGTCCATCGGTAGAGGATGCCTGTGTCTTGAGCGAGGTAGAACTTATCCGCTGCACCAGTGGCCGGGAAGGCTCCGACGTTGGCGTGTTCGCTGATATTATCAAAGGCTGAGAGGTCTGGCTTGTTTGATAGGTCATCGTAGTCTCCTGTAGTTGCTACGGTTGCTAGGTCAGCAGTGTTAGCTTTGTTAGCAATATCACTCTCCATCGTGTCCAAGTTGACAGCCTGAGTGACTGTAATGTGACCAACTTTGGTAGCGTCTGCACTTGGGTAAGTAACCTTAGCGTTGTTAGCTGTCTGATTGGCTTCGCTGTAGGTGTCTAGCTTTGTTTTATCACCGTCTACAAATGCACCCTCTGATGGTGGCTGTTGTGCTGAGTCTGCCTTAGAGCCTTGTGCTGCGGTTGCGAAGTCACCAGCGTCTCCAAGTGTAGCGTCAGAGATAACACTGTTGAGTTGGGCGAGGGTAGTAGCGGCAAACTGTGACAGTGGGTCGGCTGTTTGGGCATTACCACCTCCTGTTAGAGCGACAAAAGAAGAGGTGCCATCTCCGTCTGCTTGTAGTACCCTGCCCACCGGCACACCGGTTGAAAGGATGTCCACACCTTCTACTGCACCGCCTCCGGCTGTACCTGGATACCAAGTACCATCTGCCTGCTTAATCATTGCTTGACCTGGAGTTGCTTCTTTAGTGTCAGTCAGATCGCCAGTGGAGTAGCTTTTAGAAGCCGAGATGCGGCGCTCCATAGACTGCATATTTATATCTAGCCGCTTACTTACCTCCTCACCAATCTTTTCACGGACAATAGTTTCCGTTTCTTTAACAAGTGATTTTGTGTCAGCGTTTTTTCCTGCCTCTCCCTTAGGTCCAACATCTCCTTTGGGTCCTGCCACCTCAGAGGCAGCCCCAGTATCACCCTTATCACCCTTTACAGAATCACCCTTGTCTCCTTTATCACCCTTTACAGAATCACCCTTAGCTCCCTTAGGACCTACAACTTTTGAATCAGCTCCGGTGTCACCCTTATCACCCTTTATGGAATCTCCTTTAACCCCCTTAGGTCCACGCAACATACCCCACAAGGCTTTGCCTGCTTCGTTTTCATTAAAATTATCGTCAGAGTCATCCTCCTGTCGTCCAGTAATTTCTACTTTCTGCACATCTTTAGGTTCAGTGTTTTTTGCGATTTGGTCTAAAGGCTCCTTTAAACTGTCGGTGTTTTCTTGGCTTTGCACAAT
>Ga0208414_1000466_pt1 | contig 40245 bp, 34 predicted proteins | sample AntAceMetag02UKE_FD_184770 | JGI IMG/M metagenome (GOLD analysis project Ga0208414, IMG submission 184770) | Saline lake microbial communities from Ace Lake, Antarctica - Antarctic Ace Lake Metagenome 02UKE (SPAdes) (version 2) | ecosystem: Environmental > Aquatic > Non-marine Saline and... | reverse complement strand
AGCAAATAACAGGACGTCGTTTCCTGCGAGCAATGCTCGAACATCTACTTCTCCAGGCTCAAAATAGCTGCTTACGCCCTTCATATTAAGTGCATCGGTAAAAATCAAGCCTTTAAATTGCAGATCGTTTTTCAATAAATCGGTAACCACTTTTGAAGAAAGTGTAGTGGCAAGGTTTGGCGTTTTGTCGAGTGCAGGAACAAAAAGATGAGCAACCATAATACTGCCCAATCCTGCATCAATTAATTCGCGAAAAGGATACATTTCAAGTTCATCTAACCTTTCTAAATCATGGCTGATAACAGGTAATGATTTATGCGAATCTGCATCGGTATCACCATGACCTGGAAAATGCTTACCGCAGGCTAAAACCAAATTATCTTGCATTCCTTTCATGTAAGCTATTCCTTTTTCTGCAACCAACACTTTATTTTCGCCAAAAGACCGGCTGTTTATTACAGGGTTTTTAGGATTGTTATTGACATCGATTACTGGAGCAAAATTCACATGCACACCTAATCTTCGACATTGCACTGCCAAAGCAGCTCCCATTTCATAGATAGCATCGTTGTTTTTTATTGCGCCCAAAGCCATTTGTCTTGGATAACCAATTGTACTATCCAATCGCATATCCAAGCCCCATTCTGCATCCATCGCTATCATCAATGGAACTTTTGCCTTGTTCTGATAGTGGTTTGTCAATCTTGCTTGTCGAACAGGGCCGCCTTGAAAGAATATTAAACCACCTATACCGTGTTTAGATACTAACTTTTGAATCGCGTTTTTATGACTTTCTCCTTTATTCGAATAAGCAGCTACCATGAATAGCTGTCCGATTTTCTCATTTAAACTCAAGGATTTCAATTGTCTATTTACCCAAATATTTGAAGAGTCCAATAAAAATGGTGGAGTCTTGAAGGTTTTAAGATAAGGTTGAGCTGCATCACTCGCAGCAATCTCACTAAACTGTGCAATTAAACTAGTGCTGAAAAATGAAAAAACGATAAGAAAAACTGTTGTAAAACGCATATTTTAGAGGAAATTGACTTTGCTCTAAAGGTAACACTTGCCTTAACTAAGATTGGACACCACCTTGCGGCTTTTCAACATCAGATATTGGATTACGTATTCCCGTTTTCTTACCAATTTTTAGGCAAATTGAACACTGCTAATCGTAAGTCAACCTAAGCAAAGTGTATATCTTTGAGGTTGTATTTTATGAAAAACAGACTTCCTACATTTATAAAACTTCCTCGGTACAAAAGGTTTAATTACAAACCCGTTTTTTACGATGCCGAAAAAGAAGATTTAGAACAACGTGTTGCTCGCATCGAAAAAGAAGTTGCAGCTGAAAAGCGCGGTGAATTGAATAGTGACTTACTTAGACAAAGACTGAGATCTGATTGGGAAAGCGGCAGTCGTCAGGGAATTATTCAAAAATCAAACATCAGAGTGGCATTAATCGCAGTATTCCTTTTCGCTGTAATTTACCTTTATCTTAATAGTTAATGGAAAACATTATCAACTTATTACCCGATAATGTGGCAAACCAAATTGCTGCTGGTGAAGTCGTTCAACGACCTGCTTCAGTAGTAAAAGAATTACTAGAGAATAGTATAGATGCAGGTGCAACCGAAGTCAAACTAATTGTCGAAGATGCCGGAAAAAGCATGATTCAAGTAATTGATAATGGAAAAGGAATGTCTCCTACCGATATTCGAATGTGCTTGGAACGTCATGCAACATCTAAAATCAAAAATGCAGAAGACCTCTTTTACATTACCACAATGGGTTTTAGAGGAGAAGCTCTTGCAAGTATCGTAGCGATTTCTGAAGCTGAAATAAAATCAAAACGAAGTGAGGACGAATTGGCGAACTTGATTAAAGTAGCTGCAAGTAAAGTTACCAAACAAGAGCCTTGTACTTCGCCAAACGGTACGTCGATTTCCATAAAAAACCTATTCTTTAATATTCCGGCTAGAAGAAAGTTTTTAAAGAAAAATTCTGTGGAAGGTCGACATATTATAGATCAATTTGAGCGAATAGCTTTGGTCCATCCCGATGTGAAGTTTCAACTTTACCAAGATGGTGAAGAACTTTTTCATTTGGAACATGGAACATTCAGACAGCGATTAGTAGCCGTATTTGGAAAAAATTTCAACGACAGATTGGTTCCTGTTCAAGAGACAACAAACATTGTTTCAATTAAAGGATTTATTTGCAAGCCTGAGTTTGCAAGAAAAACTCGAGGTGAACAATATTTCTTCGCTAATAATCGATTTATTAAAAATCATTATCTGCATCATGCAGTTCAACAAGCATTTGAAGATCTTATTCCGAAAGGACATCACCCCTCCTATTTTTTAAAATTGGACCTGGACCCAGGTTCAATGGATATAAATATCCACCCAACCAAAACTGAAATAAAATTTGAGGACGAAAAATCAGTTTATGCCATCATTCGCTCTTCAGTAAAAAAAGCGCTTGGAGAACATAATATTACGCCGTCGCTAGATTTTAATCGAGAAACCTCTTTTGACCAACTCGAAAAAAACAAAAAATTAGGTCTTCCAGGTATTTCTGTAGACCCAGAATACAATCCTTTTAGTGAGCGCAAAAATGCGAGTGGAATAACTCGAAAAATGGATTATAGTGCAGTAAACCCTGCCTACTCAACACCTGTAGACCATTGGGAAAACCTTATTCAAAATACAGATTCCGAACTTCAGCCATCGATGGATTTTGAAACTATGGAAAATGAATTTGAACAAAATGCCAGCTTGGTAAGTTCAAGTGAAACCGACTCAAGTTCTGCTACTCAAGACAAAATAATTCAACTACACAATCGATTTATTATCATTCAAATAAAATCGGGAATGATGATTGTTGATCAACAAAGGGCGCACGAACGTGTTCTTTTTGAACGTTATTTAGGGCAATTGGCCCAAGGCAATGGAAAAGCACAGCAACTCATTTTTCCTGAGAATATTGATTTAAACCCTAATGACGCAGATTTGTTAAATGAGTTAATACCTCAACTGAGATGCATGGGTTTTGACATAGATGAATTTGGGAAAAATGCGTTTATTGTTCGGGGAATGCCTACCGAAATAAAAAGCACGAATGCCTTAGATGTGATTGATGGCATAATTAGCAATTACAAACTGAACGATACCGAACTTAAATTAGATGGGCGAGTAAACCTTGCATACAGCTTAGCACAAAAAAGCGCCGTAAAATCAGGTCGAAAATTAGATAAACCTGAAATGCAAATGTTGATTGATGAGTTATTTGCATGTGAAAACCCCAATTACAATCCAGCTGGAAAAAGAATTATTCAAAATCAAAGTTTAGAACAACTTTTAAAATCTTTCGAATAATGCAAGGAATGGGTTCTCAAGGATTTTCAATGTTACCTCCAGTAGTTAAAAACTTACTCATTATCAATGGGTTATTGTTTTTAGCAACGGTTACTTTCAATCTGTCTTTAGACATTGACCTAACTAATATTTTAGGACTTCACTATTTTGAATCCCCTCTATTTGAACCTTACCAGTTGGTTACCTATATGTTTATGCATGGCGGTGTTTCTCACTTATTCTTCAACATGTTTGCCGTTTGGATGTTCGGTAGCCAGATTGAAAATGCATGGGGACCTAAACGATTTTTGATTTACTACCTAATTACTGGTATTGGAGCTTCATTATTGCACTATGGCATCGTGTATTTCGAAATAATGAATCTTGAGAGTATGATGACTCCATCAGCAATTGAATATGTAATGAAAGGGGGCGCTGATCTTATTGTTTCAGGAAAAAATTATGTCGACCCTAATATGGGTGAATTAAATGCTCTTTATAACACAAGCCTAGTTGGTGCTTCTGGAAGTTTATTTGGTGTTCTGTTAGCTTTTGGAATGTTGTTTCCAAATACCTCTTTATACATGATGTTTATTCCTGTTCCAATCAAAGCCAAATATTTTGTAGCTGGTTATGGAGCATTAGAATTAATAAATGGAATTCAACAACGACCAGGGGATAATGTGGCGCATTTTGCACATTTGGGTGGAATGTTGTTTGGGTATTTGCTTATTAAATATTGGCAGAAAAACGCAAAAACTAAGCACTTATAGAAATGGCAAATTTCATTCTTGACGACTTTAAAAGAATTTTTACTGGAGACAATCCTATCTCTAAAATCATCGTAGCTAACGTAATTATTTTTCTGATTACCGAACTTTTTGGGCGGTTTATTCCAATAGTGAATTGGTTTGCTATACCGGGTGATGCAACTTATTTCTTATTACACATTTGGTCGGCAGTCACTTACATGTTTTTGCATGCCAATTTCATGCACATTCTTTTCAATATGCTCTGGTTGTATTGGATAGGTAAAATTTTATTAGAATACCTTGGACCTCGGCGGTTTGTAGCTATCTATTTCTTGGGTGGAATTGCAGGCGGTTTATTGTACTCCATAAGTTTCAACCTATTAGCAGCCGTTGGTTCATTCCCAATGGGAGGTCTCCTTTTAGGAGCTTCTGCAGCTGTAATGGCAATAGTTGCTGCTTCAGCTACACTTTTACCCGATCACAGGATTAACCTTTTTCTACTCGGACCTGTTCCATTAAAGTATCTTGCAATAGGGGCATTAATTCTGACATCAGTGTTGGATTTCTCTGTAAACATGGGTGGTAAACTGGCGCATATTGGCGGTGCAGCTCTAGGTTTTTTCTTTGTGAGAAATCTGCAAAATGGAAAAGATTGGTCGGTCCCTTTTTATAGCTTCTTATTCGCAGTTCGCAATCCTTTTATTAAAAAGAAAATGCGTGTAGTTTCTAACAAAAAATCGAACACTGGACAAAGACAAGAAACAGCAACTCCAAATCCTAGCTCTTCACATTTGAGCGACGCAGAACATCAACAAAAAATCGATGGTATACTCGATAAAATTGGAAAATCAGGATACGATTCTCTTACCGAAACGGAAAAAGAGTTTTTATTTAAAGCAAGTGGAAGAAAGTAAGTTTCGCAGAATTTATTGATTTTCTGATAAATCAAATACTCCTAAGAAACTACAACTACTCAGAATTATTGGACTCAATAACAGTCTCAATTGAATGATTAGCATAGAGTTCATGTATAACTATCGCAGCTATTTCTTTCAAAAGCGCTTCGATTACGCATATGAAATGACTGTGATTTTAAGGTTTAAAATGTTTAAAAACGATGTGCTACTACCAGTTAATATTACTGCCAATTATTCATCTTTGACGCAATAATCAGTCATGCGAAAAACAGCACTATCTATAGTTGACAAGTCGATTTATGTCTTTAACGTTCTGGCAGCACTTGCTTTGCTCGTTTCGTATGCAGCACCATATGTTAATCCCGCAGATTATTGGTACATCTCAATTTTTGGATTAGCGTATCCTATACTCCTTATCGCTAATGCCGTTTTTATTCTCTACTGGATCATTAGATTAAAAAAGCATTTATTTCTTAGTACAGTGGCAATAGCACTAGGCTATTTTCATTTTGCTAAATTTTACCAATCTCATGAAGTCAATGAATATCCTCCAGTAAATAGTATTCGCGTATTATCTCACAACCTAAGAGCACTTGGACTAAATGGTCCTGAATTCCAAACTGAAGATAGCAGGAAGGTCTTTGAATTTTTAGATGAAGGAATTTATGATGTGTATTGCTTTCAAGAATTTTTCAATACAAACCGGGAAGGTTTTACACCTTACGATTCTATAAAGAGAATTACACATGCCAAGTACAGACACGTAGAAATACTTGTTGAATTTCGAGGAAATTCCTTTGGAATTGCAACATTATCTCAATACCCAATAGTAAAAAAAGGGATTGTAGACTTTGAACGTGAGGGAACTAATATGTGTATTTATACCGATATTGATTTTAACGGAACTATTGTTCGTGTCTATAATATGCACCTTCAAAGTTTAGGATTGGGCCAAAGAGATATGAACGTTTTTCAATACAATGGAGAGTCGCAGAAAGAAAAAATAGATGATGCAAAATCTGTTTTAGACAAACTAAAATCTGCTTACTCGAAAAGACAAGAACAAGCAGAAAAAATAAGGCAGCATATTTCCGAATGTCAATACCCGGTAATTGTTTGTGGTGATTTTAATGATACCCCACTTTCGTATACTTATCAGCAAATTAAAGGCGAACTAAATGATGCTTTCGAAGAATCAGGTGCTGGCCTAGGACATACATATAACGGCGCCTTTCCGCTATTACGAATCGATTACATGATGTACAGCAATACCATTAAAAACCACCATTTTGAAGTGGTTAAAAAGGATCTATCGGATCATTATCCTTTGGTTGGCTACTTTACTTTTGATTAGAGGTTATCGTAAGTTTTAACCCTTGTGCATTTAGGCTGTGGTTATTGACCAAAATGTCAGTTCGAGTGATTTTTTCATAAAAAAATCGTATCGAGCACTTTTTTAAGGTTCAAATTCTTATTCTCGATACAAATTTCTCTCATTTCAATCGAAAAATTCACTCGAACTGACAGAATTTTATCCAAATGCACAAAAGGTTTAACTATTGAATAGAAGCACTTCAACCCAAACTTCATTAATTGTCATACTGAATCCAATAGCTATCGAATTAGTTCAGCATCTCGACCTAAATAGTAGTTGAATTTCCTAAATACTCAATCAATATTTTCCGTATATCATTTTCTCCTTCGTCTAAATCTTTAGGTGCTTTCCATTCAAAATCTTTCATGAAGCCCAAATTCTTTTCGCGACCAGCAGACACGTAACTAGTTGTTACCAAAAAATACATGCCAAATTCCGAAATTCCTTTAGGTATTTGCAGCACTTGGAGGTAGCCTCCAGAACCTTCATTTAACTTTCCAGCTTCATATATTTTCATTAAATCTGCTCCACTCACATAAGCTCCCTTTATTACACCTCCAAACGGTAAGGCTTTTAAAATATCTCCTTCAGTAACTGGATTCAACACCAAATCGTCATATCGAATTGACCCGGAATTCAAAACAACAATATCAGCAGTATCAAACGTTGCCGCCATCGCTTCACAAACTAGTTTACCAAAATCGGTCTGCTGGCTGCGGATAGATTCTTCTCTTGCGTCTAATGGACGTTCGATTTCCATTAGCACATTTGACATTTGATATCCTTGTTCTGAGGTTTTCTTAATAGTAAATTGTTTCCACTTTTCAATGATGCTTTCTACTTCTGTGTTTTTCTTGATTTCATTGTTAATATCAACCAATACTGATTTACTAAGAAACTCCTTTGAGTTATCATTCCAAGAGACATAATGAACCCAAGCTGTTCTAGCATTTGCATCTGCTTTTGTCAAATACCGCTCACCTCCTAGAGTATCGCAAAAATTGTAATGATCATGCCCTCCCATTATCAAGTTTATTTCCTGAAATTTTTCACCCAATTCATTATCCTCACTCCGGTTTAAATGCGTTAGCAGAAAAACGCCATCTGCTTTTTCCTTCAGCTCAATCATATTCGATTGAATGGTACTATTTACATTTTGATAGTGCACATAGTCTTTTTTATTATAGGGTAAAATCACTGATAATAGTGATAAGGTTCTAAGCCCTGATTTGGTACTAATTTCAAAATTCTTGTATCCTTTGACCTCTTTTTCATTTTGACGAAAAGCCCGTATTTCTGTTGAATCTTTAAAAAATAGATTGGCCGATATCATATCAAAATTCATTTCATTTAATCGTTTTTTCAAAGTTGGATAGTTCAAATCAATTTCATGATTTCCAAAGGCTACTGCATCAAAACTCATAGCATTCATAACATCCACCATGTGCTTTCCTTTTACTTTTTCTCCGCTTTCATCCTTCAAGTTTCCAATTAACGATGGATTCAAAAAATCACCTGCATGAACGAGTAAAACTTGTGGGTACACTTTTTTAAGACTATCCACAAGTCCCTGAACTCTGGCTAGGTTTCCTCTCTTGCCTTGATTTACGCCATCAATTTCATAGATGTCATTGACTTGAACAATTACAACATCGGCTTGTGGATATTCTAGAACAGGTTCTTGACAACTAAAAAGAAGAAATAAAGCTGCGAGATAAAGGATTGTACTTAGACGATTCATATTAAAAAAAGAGTCAAATTTGAACAAAAGTAAATCGTATTCCTTCAATATGAATAAAAGCAGTGTAAAACCTCACGAAGTAAATAAGTGGATCGATCAAAAATCTACCCCAACTCCTGATGTGTTGGCCGTGGAAGAACCCTTAGAAATTCGCTTAAATTATATCCAAAATTCTGAACGGATTGAACGGCCGCTATCAGTTACCATGAGGACTCCAGGTCATGATATGGAACTTACACTTGGTTTTTTATATTCAGAAGGAATCATAAATCAGTATTCAGATATAAAGTCAATTCGACACTGTGAAACCGTTGAAAAAGAAGAAGAAAAGGAAAATGTTGTAAAGGTGGTTATTGAAGATACTATCGAAATAGATCAAGATACCTTTCAACGAAATTTTTATACTACTTCAAGTTGCGGAGTTTGTGGAAAATCGAGCATAGAAGCTATAGAAGTTCAGTGTCCTGTCAATAATTCAACCCTCTCAATTGATGCCCAACTGATTACTGAATTGCCTCAAAAATTGCGAAAAGCTCAAACTGTTTTTGAATTTACAGGAGGTTTGCATGCCTCTGCGCTATTTGATAGTGAAGGAAATATTAAAATATTACGTGAGGACGTTGGCAGACATAATGCCTTAGATAAAGTTGTTGGAGCTCGTTTGTTTAACGAAAGTCTTCCGCTTGAAAATGAAATTTTATTGCTGAGTGGAAGAACGAGTTTTGAATTGGTTCAAAAAGCAGCAAGAGCTGGCATAAGTATAATTTGTGCAGTTGGAGCACCCTCTTCTTTAGCAGTAGAATTAGCTGAAAAACAAGGGATTACATTAATTGGATTTTTAAAACCTACATCGTTTAATGTATATTCACACCCCAAAAGAATAAGAGACTAAACATGAGAAATTTATTTTTCGTTATCATTTTCTTCCTTTTAGCAGGAAGTGGTATAGCACAAAAAAAAGGGGAAAGAGCAGTAATTAAAATGAGTGCTTCAATTAGTGAATCTCCCGCCTCCATTACCCTTTCATGGAATAAAATTGCTACTGTTTCTAATTATAGGATTTATAAAAGAAACAATTTAGACACCGCTCAGTGGGGAACTCCAGTCAAATTAAATTTGATAGATGACACAACTTATACAGATGCTGATGTAACAGTTGGGAAAGGCTACGAATATTACGTAACGGCTACAAGCGGCAGCAACTCTTTTCATGGTTACCTGTACAGTGGTATAAAAAAAGAAGCCGACTTTTATATGGGAAACGCACTATTGCTGATTGACGATTCGTATCAAGTTGAACTGGCTAGCGAAATTTCTAGATTGGAAACGGATTTGTTAAATGAAGGCTGGAACGTGACCCTTGCATATATTCCTCGCACTATGAGCGCCGAGATTGTAAAATCAAGGATTGATTTAGAATCAAGAAACGTTGATCGCCGATTAAAAACCATTTTCATAATTGGTCATGTCGCTGTTCCCTATTCTGGTAATTATGGTGGCGACTTACCTCCACCTGACGGACATGTAGTGGGCAGTGGTGGACATACTGGAGCATGGAGTGCGGACACCTATTATGCTTGTTTCGATGGCAATTGGACCGATACAAAAGTTACCAATACCACAGGCTCCAGAAGTAGAAATCACAACACAATAGGCGACGGAAAACTGGATCAGAGTCGTTTGCCTAGTACCGTGAATTACGAAATAGGTCGAGTTGATTTATTTGATATGCCCGCATTTAGTAAAAGTGATACTGAACTGGTTAGAGATTATCTGAATCGCAACCATAACTATCGTATTGGAAAATCAGTTACTGTTAAGCGAGCGTTGGTAGATGACAATTTTGCTAGTTTAAATCTTTCATCGACTGGTTGGGGGAACTTTACAGCTTTTTATACTCCGGATAGCGTGTCAAGTAAAGACTATTTCACTGAAATGAAAACGAGACCTTATCAATGGAGTTATGGCTGTGGTGCTGGGAGTTATACTTCTTGTAATGGCATCGGTAAAACCACTGATTTTGCAGCCGATTCGTTGCAAAGTATTTTCACCATTTTGGCTGGGAGTTATTTTGGAGATTGGGATATTAAAAATAATTTGCTAAAAGCACCTTTAGCCAATTCTGCATTAGTTTCTTTTTGGGGTGGAATTCCAAAATGGTACATCCACACAATGGCATTAGGGAAAAACATAGGCTTTGGAACTAGAGAGTCAATGAATAATAAAGGCGACTATTTTCACGGGAATTTTAACAGCAGTCATAATAGTGCTCATATGGCTTTAATGGGAGATCCTACTCTGAAAATGAACTACATACAGCCGCCTACTAATGCCGCTGGCTCAAGTTCTGAAAACAAGATTATGCTTACATGGGATTCTGCGCCTGGTGCAGTAGATGGTTATCATGTTTATAAAATATTTGATTACCAACGAGCAGCAGTTCAGGTTACAAAGCAGCCCGTTTCGGGACTAAGCTTAGTAGACTCAAGTAATCGTGCGGACGGAACGTATCATTATATGATTCGAGCGGTTAAGTACGATACTACAAATTCTGGTAGCTATGAATTATTAAGTCCCGGAATTAATACTATTGTTGATTTCGCATATGACAATTCTGTTGGTATTGCTTCTTTAAAAGAAAGTGAACTATTTGTATTTCCAAATCCCGCTAAAAATTTTATTCATCTAAAATTAGCTCTATCCGAAAACCAAAGCGCTGAGGCAGAGCTATTAGATGCTTCTGGAAAAGTGCTTCATAAGCAAAGAATAATATCGGAGAATAGAGACATTATAGATGTGTCTGAACTTAAAAATGGTGTCTATCATCTGAGAATAAAAGCAGGTTCAAGCACCTTACATAGCGCAGTTGTAATTTCAAAATAACTGTTGAAAAATAGACGAGTTTTAAAAGTCATATTGTTTTCCGAAGTTAGAAAATAAAAAAGTAAAAGGTGGCTTGATGCCTCTGCTGTTAATGGGAATGGCTTTCCAGCTATGAACGATCATATTATTATTAATCAGCGGTTTGGCAAATAATTTGGATGGAGAAAAGGATACTCTTATGAAAATAAATTTAAATCCATTTTCTTTAAGAATTGGTCAAAACTGTTTAGAGAAGCAGACCAAAATCACGAGCGTAAAGTAAGTATTGAAAAATGCTCAACTTGCTATGAAAAGATAACCAGCTCGGAGCAAACGTTTTTTATCAACCTGAAACCAGATATCGATAAGTTATTCCTAGCTTTAGATACAACTCAAAATTATTTGCTGGATAAAGCAGAATTTCTGTCCTTTTTAAAGGCATTTTATTTGGAGAAACAAAATGCTGAGAAAGTCTTTAAATCAATTGACCAAAACAGTGATGGAAAAATATCACACCTAGAATTTTACATTTAATTCTATGAGTTTCATAGAAGCGAAAATTCTAAATTAAAAAGTCAAAATTTATTTAGAGTCCTTTGTTAATGAATGAGTGGCTAAGGTAAATTGAGTTTAACTTTGACAAAATTCAATTTATGAATGCATTTAAGTGGATTGGTCGAATAGAAGGCTTCTCGTTTTTGTTTCTTTTATTGGTTGCTATGCCTTTAAAATACATTTGGGGAGAACCGTTAATGGTTAAATATGCTGGATGGGCACATGGCGTCTTTTTTATAGGTTACCTAGGCGCAGCGCTATATGTGTTCTTTGTATATAAGTGGAAATTTACGAAACTACTTCTTGCTGCTATAGCAAGCTTTATTCCTCTAGGACCTTGGTTATTCGAAAAAAAACTGATAGGAAAATAGTGCGTCTTAGTCTATCCGCCAATCGGTAAAGTACTCCATTGGTTTTCTTGGAGTTTTCCTTGGCCATTCTCCGGCGGGATAACCTAAAAATAATTGCCCAATAATTTGATCATCTTCATTTAAACCAACGTGACTTTTCATTTCATCTGAAAATGTCATTCCCCCAGTTCCCCAGTAAAGCGCTAGGCCAGATGCAGTAGCCATTAAAGCAATATTCTGAACTGCAGCTGCAGTTGCTGCAATTTCCTCAACAAAAGGAACCTTAGCATTAGGATCTCTTTTTACTCCAACAACTATGATTGCAGATGCAACAGATGCACGACTAAAAATTTTATCGTATTTCATTTGGCTGAAATCTTCAGCTGTTTTACTATCCTTATATAAATCAGCATGAAATTTCCCGAAATCCGTTAAACCTTGCCCCATAAAAATGGTAAAACGCCAAGGTTGTGTAAGCCTATGAGTCGGAGCCCATTTAGCTGCATTAATCAATTTCTCCACCTGCTCTCTTTGCACTTTCCGTTCGGAAAATTGTTCTGGAAAAATAGTTCGCCGGTTTTCAATTATTTCGTTGAGCTCACTGAGACTGTACTTCATATTCTATATATTATCGGTAAGATCTTGAACAATCTTAAATTGAGAAAGAAACTCTTTCGCAATAATTCTTATTACGGTATATAGCGGAATTGCTAAAATCATAGAAGTAATTCCTCCTAAAGTTCCTGCAATAGATATCACTAAAAAAATTTCAAGGGGATGCGCATGCACACTATTAGAAAAAATATAGGGTTGAAAAATAACATTATCTAATAATTGAACCACCAAAAATACTACTGCTACAGTTCCGGCCAAGGGCAATAGCTCATTAATTGGAATAGTATCTAAACCTGTAGTAATGGCAATTAATATTCCTACAAAAGCACCAATAAATGGACCGACATAAGGAATGATATTAATGATAGCAGCAAAAATTGCAATCAGAAAAGCACTTTTAACTCCGAATAATGCCAACGAAGTAAAAAGAAGCATGAATATGATGCTGATTTGAAGCAGTACGCCTAAAAAATAACGTGATAAAAGTGTCTTGCTTTTAGCTAAAACTGCAGAAGATTCACTTTTGTAGTTACTCGGGATAAGAGCGAATAAAATATTTACAAACATCCCTTTTTCCTTTATGAAGAAAAAAGAAATAAAGGAAATAGAAAAAAAGGCTACAAATAAATTCCCTAGACCATTGATGATAGAGGAAAATACCAATGCTAAATCTGAAATATTCAGCATTTCTTTTATCCTTCCTTTAAGCACATCGACACTTTGTGCACCATCACCTGCTAGCACCCCGAAGTAACGCAACTGTGCATCAAAACTGGAAATAGGTCCTTGAATTTTCTGCCAAATCTTATCGTAATCTAAGTTTGAAAGCACAGAGACCTGATCCGAAAAAATAGGAATTACAATACTCATAATTCCGATAATTATTCCCCAAGTTAATACCAGCGATAGGATGGCAGATAAACCGCGAGGAATGCTGATTTTTTTATACTTGATCTTATCACAATAGTCAACCAAAGGATTTGCTATAATAGAAATAATTCCAGAAATTAACACATAAACAATAAGCGTTTGTAAATTCCAAATTAGATACACCAAGATAGCAAAAAGGAGTATCAGTGATATTGTTTTTAACCAGTTACGTTGTTTAATCATTTGACAATTTCTTTAATAAATCGGAAATTATTATATGCTTTCCTTCAAATGTAACCAATTGATAATCAATATTTGCGTTCAAAAACAAACTCTCATTCATCAAAATTTTCGAGTCTCCGAAAAACTCATCTTTATCCCCAAACACATAAGATATTGAGGTTGAGTTTAGTTTATCCCTATGATCGTTATAGTTTAAATCGTTTGCTAAAGATCCTGCCCAAAGAATTAGTCTTTTAGCGTAAAATTTTGATTGCACATACCATCTACAAGCAGTAGCAATACCTTGTGAGAAAGCGAATACATTGAGTTCTCGTAATGAGCTAAACTCTTTATAAATTGAATTGGTGAGCTCTTCCAAGTAAGTCGCATTATCGTTAATATCCAATTGCCTGTCGTCAGATGTCATCCAAGTAGCTCCAACTCGACCGTTGTAACCTTTTAAATAATATCTATTCAGCGCCTCGGGAATTACGATTAAGGTATCGTCATCAATCAATCCTTCAACCTTTTTCGAAAAATATTTTCCTTGCTGTCCATAACCATGAATGGCAACCCACAGTTTTGTTGGATTTATCGTATTACCTAGAAGGTAATACCGGGCCGTTCGTGGCGTTGTGAAAAAGCGCTTTTCCAAGCTATAACATGGATTTAAGCTGTGCAACAGCTTTAGTAATGCCCTCGTTAATATCACCTATTGAAGCTTCCATCATGTAACAAGGTGTTGAAATAATCTTATGCTCTGAATCAACAGTTACTTCTTTGACAGTCACTTTTTCAACAACTGCTCCAAGAGATTCCATTCCTGAACCAATTGTATCAATTTCGTAAGGTGTTGCTTCTTTGTTTGTTCCAACAGTTAGCTTGGCGGAAACCAAGCTTCCTTCTAACGATTTTGCAATTACAACTGGCGACATACACATTGCTAGAATTGGCTTTTTCAATTGAACTGCCTCTAGAATTAATGTTTCAATTTCTTTCAAGACCGCTCCTTGAGGTCCATCAAACGCCCAAGTTGAGAAATTCTTTGCTGCTCCGAAACCTCCAGGAATTACCAAAGCACCAAAATCTTTCATTGATACTTTCCCTAAATCTTTAATAGCTCCGCGAGCAATTCTAGCCGACTCAATCAAGATGTTTCGAGATTCGTCCATCTCTTCACCATTAATATGATTAATCACATGGTATTGGTTCACATTAGGAGCAGCGCATTGATACTCTATACCTTGCAGATCGAGTTGCAATAGAGTAAGGACTGTTTCATGAATTTCAGAGCCATCGTATACTCCATTACCAGAAAGTGCTACCAAAGCCTTCATAAATCGAATTTATAGAATTTATAGAATTTATAGAATTTCTGAAATGATTTTTTCTACAGTATAACCATCTGCCTCAGCACGGTAATTTCTTACAATCCTGTGACGCAATACAGATGCCGCTATTGCCTGAACGTCTTCAATATCGGGAGAAAATTTTCCGTTTATCAGAGCGTGGCACTTAGCACCAACTACTAAAAATTGTGATGCTCTTGGTCCCGCTCCCCAGTTCAAGTATTTTGAAACAACTTCTGGAGCATTTTCATTTGGACGTGTTTTTCCGGCTAATCGAACTGCATATTCCAGCACGTTATCAGCAATTGGAATCTTGCGAACCAAATTTTGATACTTAATAATTTCTTCGGAACTCAACACCTTATTTGCCTGACTAGAAACGTTTGTAGTAGTGGCTTTAACCACCGCTAGTTCTTCTTCAAACGAAGGGTAATCAACCCAAACATTAAACATAAAACGATCTAATTGAGCCTCAGGTAAAGGATAAGTACCTTCTTGTTCAATTGGATTTTGTGTAGCCAAAACAAAAAATGGAGCTTCTAGCTTGTAATGATGTCCATTTGCGGTTACTGATTTCTCTTGCATTGCTTCCAAAAGAGCCGCCTGAGTTTTTGGTGGAGTTCGGTTTATCTCATCAGCAAGAATAATATTTGAAAATATTGGGCCTTTGATAAACTTGAAGTTTCGATTTTCATCCAATATCTCCGAACCAATAATATCTGAAGGCATTAAATCAGGGGTAAACTGAATTCTACTAAAATCAAGCCCTAGCGCTTCCGAAATTGTATTTACAAGCAATGTTTTTGCTAATCCTGGTACACCGACTAAAAGGCAATGCCCTTTAGAAAAAATAGAAATAAGGACGAATTTGATGACTTCATCCTGCCCTATTATAACTTTTGCTATTTCCTTTTGAAGCGTTTTATATTTGACCCCAAATTCTTCGACTGCCTTAACATCTTCACTCGTTACTTCGCTCATTTTATTTCTCTGCTTTTACTGTGGTAGAAATCCAATTGTACTTGAATTTACAAGTGTTATAACTTTCATCGACTTTCAAATAAAATCGATTTACATGACTTGTAATCCACTTATTCATCTCTTCAGATTGTTTCTTGCTCAAAGCTAAAGTTTGAATGAACTGGTAGTCTTGTTTGAGGTTTGCTGTATGGGCATCTGTAACATCCTTTAACATAACAATTCGATATACTCTAGAGCCATCACGCATTTGAGCCAATTCTGGGCCGGCTACGTCCCCTACTTTCAATTTATCAATCATAAGATAAAGTGAAGGATCTATTTGAGAAACTTGCTCCATTTCAAATTTTGCTGATCCCGTTAAAGGGTTTACAATAATTCCACCGCTGTATCTTGTCTCCTTATCTTGTGAGAATTTTATTGCAGCAAGTTCAAAAGTTAAAGTATCTATCGTTTTTATGCTAATTTTCATTGAATCTAGGAAAGATTTCGCTGCTAATAAATCTCCAGAAACTACTTTTGGAGTGATCAGAATGTGACTAACATTAACCTTTTGACCGCTTCTTTCATTCATTTTTATGAGGTGAAAGCCAAACTCGGTTTCGACTACACCAGAAACCTCTTCTTTTTCTAAATTAAATGCTACTGCCGCAAATTCTGGCACTAACTCAGACCTACTCATAAGTCCTAGCTGTCCATTCTCTCTAGCACTTCCGGGATCTTCAGAATACAAATATGCCAGCGTTCCGAAATCCTCACCATCTACTATTCGTTTTCTAAATTCAAGTAATTTATTTCTTGATTTATCGCGTTCACCTTCGTTAACGGGAGGCTTACGAACCAATTGCTTTAATTCAATTTGGGCACTAATATCTGGTAAACTATCCTTAGGAATCTCATTATAAAATGTCTTTACCTCTCCAGGTGAAACAGAAGCATTGCCCGAAATTTGCTCTTGCATGCGTTGAGTCATTAGCTGCTCTTCGATAGGATCGTGAAACTCTAATCGAATTTCCTCAACAGATTTTTCATAAAACTCTTCTAACTTTTCTTTACTTCCAAATTGAGAAATAAAATAGCGCAACCTTCTATCTATCTCGCTATTAATCTGATCTTCTCCCACATACAAGCTATCCTCTTCTGCTTGTCCAAGAAGCAGTTTAGAAAATAGAAGCTCTTCGAAAAGTACACATCGTGTATTCTCGTCTACCGGTTTTCCTGATTTTAGAAAACTGGCGTATTGTTCTTCGATTTCACTTTTGAGAATCATGTTTTCACCAATTACAGCAACAACACCGTCAATCAATTTACCATCTCCCTGAGCAAAACCTGAGAAACCCACTAAAAATAATACGTACGGAATTAAATTTTTCATTTTATCAGAATCTGAACTTCGTTATTATTCATAGCTTCAGAAAGAATTCCACTTCGCATGTTTTTAAGCAAATTCATTCTTCTTTCGTTAATTATAGCGTTAATTATTTTTTTACGTTCTAGTTGCAGAGGAGAAAGCGTATTTATAAGTCTATAATCGTAAATGAACAAAAAATATCTGAACGGTGGGCTATAAATTTCTTTGTATTTGGTATTGATAAGAAAAGCCTTTGGATCGATTACATCTAATGGAATCACATTCAAAAGATTGGACAGTTGAATCCACTTATCCTCCACCAAAAATGTTGTGGTGTATTGAATACAGTATTCCTCTAAGTCCAGCAATTCTTCAGGATCGGAAGAAGTAATCCACTTTTCAATTTTTTTCAGTTTAGGCGCATTTTCATCAATTTTTAAAAATCTAGCCTTAACCACATAATCCTTTAACTGGAAGTTTTCTGGTCGCTCATTATAAAAGGTTTCTACTTCAAGTTTAGAAACAACAGTATCCAGTTTTTGTCGAATGTACTTTTGTTCGTATTCGTAAGTAATCAATGACGCCCGAAACTTCTCTATTTCCTTTTGAAAATCCTTTTGATCTTCATTCAAATTCAATTCAGCCCGATTCAGGAGGGCTTGATCTTCGACCCATTTAAAGACCAAATCTTTCAAAAACAAACTGCGCTCTAAAGAATCTAATCCAGTAGGTATTCCCCCTGAAATATCTTTCAGATACAAGCTTTTCTCACCAGCAGTTGCCAGCAGATCTTTTTCCGGTTGCGCATTCTCGGAAAAGTAAGTACAACCCAAATTGAAGAGCAGCACTGCTAGCAATAAAATATTTGTGGGGCTTCTCAAATTTTTACTGAAGCACCTCTCTAAAGACTTCAACCTTGTATTTATCCTCTAAGCTTTGCAGCCATTCCTTTTCTAGATAATCTTGATAAGCTGAAATGTATAATCCTTTTGCTTCATCCAGTTGCTTAGGTTGAGTTGGTAAAAAACTCCTTATGTAAGCGAATCTATACTTTTCATTATCCGACTGTATTTTGGTAAAGCCAGTTGCGCTCCAATCCAATCGATCCACATAATCGTGTGTGCCTTTCTCAAATTTCTCATCTTCAATTTTAAGATTCAATTGACTGTCAGCATTAATATAGGACAATAGTGAATCTTCGTTGTAGGTCACCGATTTCATCATCTTCTTTGCCCTTTTGTAGGTCTTTTTTGCCAACTTTTTATCTCCGCAATTAAAAACTACTGCATCCAATCTATCTGGCCAAACGTGCTGCGTTTTATTAGATTCATAATAAGTCTGAAGACCAGTAGTATCTTTTACTGCCTTAGACCATACTTTTTGATCCATTAAATCAAACAATAAAATACCATCGTGGTATTCTTTCATTAACGCTCCAAATTTTGGATACTTTTTCTCGAGTCTTTTATCCTCAAATGAGGTTAAAATTTGTTTTACATATCCATCAAATAGTTGATCGATAATTATCATTGGATCCGTTTTAGGAATGCGCTGAAATTTTCGATTTTGCTCTATATAGACAGCAAAATCTGCTTGGGTTACTGTTTTGTTTTCAGCCATGTACTTTGAGTCTTCCAAGGTAAATATTGGCTTACGCATTCCTTTTGCCTTATCTCTAGCCGTCCATCTTCGCTCGTAATAATCAGTATCAATGATTTTAGACATAGCTAATAAATTCTTCTGATTCAGCTGAAAGTTATATTCCTTCTTCACTTTGGCATAAAAAGAAGATTTACTCTTACTTCCTCTTCCGTCCCTTGTAACTTTTTTCTTTAGCTCATCTTTTATGGCATCAAATTCAGGTACTTTTCTTACTTCCAGCCTTTTGACAATGTGCCACCCAAATCGACTTCGAATTGGTTTAGAAAACTCACCATCTTTTTCAAGTCCAAATGCAGTATTTTCAAAAGCCGGAACCATTCTTCCTGTTCCAAACCAAGGCAATTCGCCACCATCACGCGCAGAACCTTTGTCATCGCTAAATTCTTTAGCTAAATTCTCGAAATTCTCGCCATCATTTAGGTTTTGATACAACTCGTTTATTTTCTTTTCAGCCAAATCAACCTCATCTTGATCCTCACCATTTTCTACCTTAACCATTATATGAGCAGCATGAATTTCTCCCCTAGCTGATCTTTTGTCCTTGACATATATAATGTGGTAACCGAATCGTGTTCGAATTGGATCTGAAACCGATCCTGGAGCAGTGTTAAAAGCAGCTGATTCAAAAGGATAAACCATTTGAAATGCACTGAAATATCCCAAATCGCCTCCATTTGTTGCTGCAGAAGGATCTTCAGAAGCTGTTTTAGCTATTTTTTCAAAATCCATTAATGGATCTTTAATTTTCAGAAATAGATTTTTTATTTTCTTTAGCGCAGCCATGGTGTCTTTTGGACTCGCATTTTCATCAACTTGAACGAGAATATGAAAGGCATTAACATCAAATTTACTTCTATCGTAAGCTTCCTTGATAAGGTCGTCTGTTACTTGTTGATCGGTTAAATAAGGTTCAGCTAATTGCTTTCTGTAACCGGCTAATTCATTTATAAACTTTCGATTGGTGTCCATTCCCAAAGCTTCAGCTTCAGCAACTTTTAGTTTAAAGTTGATGTATAAATCCAAATATTCACTTTTGCTTTTCGGATCAATTGCCTGGGCATTTGAATTGTTTTTATTGTACACTGCTTCGAACTCTGATAGGAGCACTCCTTGACCTTCGACCTTTAGTAAAATAGGGTCTTTTGAATCTTGTGCAAAAACAACAATTCCAAAACAAAGAATTGATAACAAACTAATGAACTGCTTCATAATAACTATATTGATTTAATTGACTTATTAACGTGAATAATTAGGTGCTTCTCTTGTAATCGCAATATCATGCGGATGACTTTCTGTAACTCCTGCTGAAGTAATTCTTACGAACTGTGCTTTTCTTAAATCCTCTAGTGTCGCAGCCCCACAGTATCCCATTCCAGCTCGTATTCCACCAATAATTTGATAAATAACTTCAGAAAGGTTTCCTTTGAAAGGAACACGACCTGAAATCCCTTCAGGTACTAGTTTACTGATATCATCTTCGGCATCTTGAAAATAACGATCACTAGAACCTTTTTGCATAGCTTCTATCGAACCCATTCCTCGATACGACTTGAATTTTCTACCTTCATAGATAATAGTTTCTCCCGGAGACTCTTCCGTTCCAGCAAACAAAGAACCCGCCATTATAGTATGTCCTCCTGCTGCTAAAGCCTTTACGACATCACCTGTAAAGCGAATTCCACCATCAGCAATTATCGGAACACCAGCATCAGCGACCGCTTGAGCCACATTCATTACAGCAGAGAATTGAGGAACTCCAACTCCGGCAATAACCCGAGTCGTACAAATTGAACCCGGTCCAATTCCTACTTTAACAGCATCTGCTCCCTTATCAATTAACATTTTTGCCGCTTCTGGTGTAGCGATATTTCCAACGACACAGTCTATTGTAGAAAATGTATTTTTTACTTCAGCGAACAAATCAATAACCCCTTTGGAGTGACCATGCGCAGTATCAACAACAACCGCATCAACTCCAGCCTTTACCAAAGCTTCTATTCTTTCAAAAGTATCACCGGTAACTCCAACAGCTGCAGCGACTCTCAAACGACCAAATTTATCTTTTGCAGCATTTGGCTTGGTTCGGAATTTAATAATGTCTTTAAATGTGATCAGGCCAATCAGTTTGTAATCTTTATCAACTACTGGAAGTTTTTCAATTTTGTGCTTTTGCAATATCTGCTCTGCCTGATCAAGAGTAGTTCCTTCACTTGCAGTAACAATATTTTCGCTCGTCATTATTTCGCGAACCGGCTTGTTTAGTTTTTTCTCAAACCTCAAGTCACGATTGGTAATTATTCCTGTAAGTTTTCCATTCCCATCGATTATTGGAATTCCGCCGATAGAATGTTCTTTCATTAATTCCAGCGCATCGCCCAACACTGCACTCTCCATTAAAGTGACTGGGTCTTGGATCATTCCACTTTCAAACCGCTTTACTTTGCGCACTTGATTCGCTTGATTGTCAATGCTCATATTTTTATGGAGTACTGAAATGCCTCCCTCTTGAGCCAAAGCAATTGCAAGCGCAGACTCTGAAACGGTATCCATTGCCGCAGAAACAATCGGAAGATTTAAAGATATATTTCTAGAGAATTGAGTCGAAATATTTACGTCTCTTGGCAACACTTCAGAGTAGGCAGGGATTAATAGTACGTCATCGTAGGTTAGTCCCTCATATAGAATTTTTTCCGCGCTCATAAGTGTAAAGTTTACCCGATTTTAAAATTCCACAAAAGTACATATAATGGTGTTTGAGCGGTTGTTAAAGCAATTTAATAAAGTAAGTATTGAATTAACGAGTAACCTATCGAACTAAAGTAAAACTACCCTTCCAGTGAATTTCCGATTCTAAGTAGGTCAATACTTTGAATTTGTAAAGGTATGAACCTATCGTCGATGGCTCAGAATTATGCGTTCCATCCCACCCTTTGTTAGGATCATCAGTTTCAAACATAACTTTCCCCCATTGATCAAATATCTGAAGAAGGTATCCAGATCCTGATTCGCCGTAAATTATTTCTGGTTTCCAAACCTCATTTACCCCATCACTATTAGGCGAAAATGCATTTGGAATATGAATCTCAGGTTCGAATAAAAAACACTCCATATTGGAATAACTACTGTCTTGTTTTGGGTAGAGTTCACTTTCTTGCTGAATTAACTCAATTCTGTAGCAAAATTCATTGCTGTAAATAGCATCACTTTCAAAAGGATGATCTAACGTAGTTAGAGATCGGGTAGATGCAAAATGATTTGCTTGCAATTGCTTATTCATTCCATAATAAGCATAGTAAGCTGGTTGGACTTGTTCGATTGAATCACTAATTATGACTAAATTCCATTTTAATTCCGTCTCAAAATCATACTTATCTCCTTTGGCCTCTAAGAATATGGTGCTGATGATATCACTTTTTACAACTGGTTTATTACACTCATCAATTACAATCGCATAATAAAATGCTTTTAAATGATTTTGCAATGGAATGGTATCCTCAATTGTTAAGAACGAATCTACTCGGCTATCTGGAATAAACCTCCTTATTTTTTGGTACGGTCCCTCTTCGCTGTGCGCACGATATAATACTATATGATCAAACTCAGCCTTTCTATCCACCAACAGATTTATAGCTACTGCAGTGTTTTCTTTGATAGTAGCCGATCTCAATCTTATGTGCTGAGTTTTATCAACAAGATTGAATTTGGTTCCCAATAAATTAGAATTTGATATGTATCCTCCTGTTTTGCTGTATGCCGAAATGTAAAAGGAATACGTATTAATTGCCGAAATATTTGGAATTATATAAGAATTAACGGAACCACTAACTGATCCATTTAACACAAAAGGTCCATTATTAATACTCATATAAATTTCGTACATCTCTGTTCCATTATCCCAACCTTCATAAGGAGTCCAATTTAACGATACCTCCGCTTCACAAGGGTCAAAAGTTCTCGTTAAGTGCATGGTGCAATGGGTACTTATTGCACCTTGAGTTTTGTTACAAGAATCAATTGGAGCAATTCTATAACACTGGGCAGCTAAAAAAGCAGGTCGACTTGCATTTAAGTCATTATACGAGAAAGTTGAGCCATTAATAGTATCTATTATTATTGCGGATCCATTAGCGTCTACGTAAAAAATAATATAGTCGGTCGTCTCAGGCTCCGGATGTTTGTCCCAAAATAACTCGGTATAGCCGAATTCTTTGTTAACCGATATTGACGTGAAGGTCATAGGAGCTGGACCAGCACTCTTAACCAGAGGCGCACTTGCAATAGCCGATACACTTTCGCATCCACTATTATCCTGCAGCCTGACTTTATAAAACACTTCATCATCGCAGCGAGCGACATTATCATTAAACAACTCATTCCCGACATTTGGTGTAGCAATTCCATTAGCCCAATTGGGCGGAGTACCAGAAAATCTTCTATCTACACTATAGTTTACTCCGGAACTTGGAAGCGCAGGCATTTTTATTGGATTCCAAACGAGTTGTCCAGAGACATTTTGATTGACGGTCAGAATAGGAAGTATGGGTAATAACGTATCTGAAGTTACTGTTCTTTTAATAGCACCATCATTATATACTGCTACTAGATAATATCTATGGAATGTTGAAGGAAGTCCAAAATTTGCGTTGGTGTGCGTAAATGAATTTTGAAGTCTATTATTCAAGTTTGCCACGTTTATGAATGGGCCTATTCCTATCGACTGAAAAACTTCATAGTTGGTAAACTCTCCCAGTGGATCAGTAGAAACAACCCAATCCAATTTAATTTGGGACCCATCAACTGAAATGCATCTAAGTGATGGCGTTGATACTTGCGCAGAAATAGTGCTGTAATCTAACGTCAAAAACGCGACAAGAATAAATAGTAGATATTTCACCTTCATGTAACGCGAAATTAATGATTTATTATTTCAATAATTCATTCAATAAAGACCTTTATATCACGTACTTCAAGATTGCATCAACTAATGTTCACTATGCTCTATTTTTAGATTTATCACTTTAATTCATTAGTTTTGCGTGATCGATAGTCAAGCCCCAATGAAACTAAAAACATTAACTCTAAGTCTAGCATTACCAGTGATGGTATTATTCGGTTTACAGACATCGGCCCAATACAGCAAAGATTTTGGTGGTAAATTAGGGGCAGCATTATTCCTTGGAGATATCGGTTCCAGTGGAACTTTTGGTGTCGACTTAAACCAAATGCGCTATCATGTTGGCGGTTCCTTCAGGAATTTCTTTTCTCCAAATTTCGCGATTCAAGCCGGCTTGAATTATGGACAAGTTAGGGGTTCCGATGAGAATTCAAAAAGCGATCCAAATTATTCAAGAAATTTAAGTTTTAAAAATGACATTATTGAGTTAAGTGCAAGGGCTGAATGGCATTTCTTGGTAATTCGAGATGTTGGAAGGACCTACACTTACCGTTTAGATTTCAATATGTATGCTTTTGGAGGCATAGGAGCATTCTACAACAATCCTAAAGCGCTATTAAACGGAAACTGGGTTGCACTTCAACCCTTGGAAACTGAAGGTGTCAGCTACAGTAAAATCCAACCCGTTGTTCCTGTCGGTATTGGGTTTCACTTCAAACTCAACAAACACCACCTTATTGGTTGGGAATTTGGACTTAGAAAAACATTTACAGATTATGTTGATGATGTGAGTTCACGTTATGTGCATCACACTGAATTTACTGACCCAACGGCATTAGCATTGCAAGATAGAAGCGTCGAATTAGAAGGTTCTGGTGATCCAAGATTTATAGGAAGCGAAAATTACAGCTATGGATCGGATCCTGTAGGAACAGCGCCAAGAGGAAATTCAGATGGCCAAGATTGGTACGCGTTTACAGGTGTTACCTACAGCTACGCGATTAGAGGTAAAAAGCGTTCATTTTCAAGAAGCAAGTACCACTTCTCGAGAAGAAAGTTTAAGAGGAAAAAATCTAGAGCCAAATTCTAAAGATCAATTTTCAGAGACCAAATCTCAAAGACTAAATTTAAAGTCTACTATTTTAAAAATTGCATAACCTTAGAAGCTGGTTTTACAAAAAGTGTGTACCATTTTGGTTTCAAGTTATTAATTTTCCAAGCTCTTCTATCTTCCCTATTTGCTTGTAACCTATTTTTCAAACTACTATTACTGACACCACCAACCCTCATTTTTATTAAAGTTTGAGGCAAGTAAACTGCGCTCAGTCCATTATTAAATAAAAATCGCAACATCAATTCATAATCCGCTGATATTTTAAAAGACGTGTTGAACAAGCCGTATTTCAAATACAGTTCTTTCTGCACAAAAAACGTAGGATGAGGAGGCATCCAACCCCTTAAAAACTTCTTTCGCTCAAAACTTCCTGAAATCCATTTCCGAACCACAACATTCAAATTCCGCTCAGTTACGTATTCAAGATCGCCATATAAAGTATGGGTTTTTGCAGTATGCAAAAGCTCTGCTACATCAGAAATTACGGTATTCGATGCATAAACATCATCGGCATTTAAGATACCTATGAAATCTCCTGTGCAAGCAGTCACACCTTTGTTCATCCCGAAATAAATTCCACCATCAGGTTCGGAAACATAGTAGCTTATTCTATCTGAATATTTTTCAATTATCGCTTGGGTTCCATCACTAGAACCACCGTCAATTATGACATACTCGATATTCTTATACGATTGATTCAGTACCGATTGTATGGTATCTTCTATAGTTGCCGCGGCATTATAGCTCACTGTAATTATTGAGATTTTCACGACTTTATAATGCGTTCTTTAACCGAAACTGCAGGATTTCCTCTATAAATCGTGTAGGGCTCCAAATTTGACGATGCAACGGATCCAACGGCCAACAAGGAATGAGACTGACACCTAACACCTTGCGTTACAACAGAATTTGCACCAATCCAAACTCCATCTTCTAAAGTAATTGGCTTTAAAATTAAGTCAAATGAAGCACGTTTATAATTGTGATTTCCACTCAGCAGCAGAGCACCTTGAGACACACAACAATTCTTTCCTATCGTAACCTGATCCAAATTATCTATCCAGACTCCCTCTCCTATCCAAGTATTATCACCAATGCTTAAAAACCAAGGATACTTTATATTAACAGCGGGTTTGAGAACCACCTGCTTTCCGATTTTAGCACCAAATGCTCTTAATAAAAACACCTTAGGTCCTATAAAAATAAAGTAAGGATTTTTAATAACCATCAAGTTAATAAGATACCAAGCAAGCTTTTTAAAAGAGCCCCCTGGTTTATACCAACTGTTATCAAAAGAACTTAAATCTGTTTTTATCATCAATACAAAGGTAGTTTCAACTAAACAGTTTAACGTATTCTTTAACTAAATACTGTTGGTCCAGTTTTTTCTGACCAAACGCCCATGCAGATTTTCTTAATTGTTCGTGTTCTGTCGTTCGCATTTGCAAAAAATCAAGTAGCGTCTTTTTCCATACTGACCTTTCATCAAGAGAAAGATCAGCACCTATGCCACCTTCGCTTAGATGCAACCATGGCGTATTGTTCGACAATAACAATGGCAAACTGCTATTTAAAGCCTCAAGAATAATGTGACCGAAATTTTCATTTAATGTCGGTAGTACAAATAAGTCATACTCCTTCAATACAGCGTGCAATTCAACAGGCTGAATAACTCCTTTATAATGAATAGCAGGGTTTTCAGCAATAAGAGCTAAACATTTGCTCCAATAATCTTGATCTTCAATTGGACCGTAAATATCAAGGCTAATTTTCTCCTTTCCAATTTCAGCTATCAATTGTAATATAAATAAGAGGTTCTTTTTTATGGATATTCTTGAAACAAAAACCATTTTCAATGCTCCTTCTATCTTCGTACTGCAAACATATTTCTCTGGAATACAGTAAGATAAGTTTTCTAATGCAACTACATTAGCATTTGGAAACACCCTTGTAATTTCCAATTTTTCTAAATCAGTAGAAGCATGCCAAATGACGTTATCGTATAAACCTATGGCTTTTGCCAAACCTAAAAATATTTTCTTTTTAAAGGCTTTCAAACCAAGTGCACCTTCACCTAACATACCCCTTGGTGCAATAACTACCTTATGTTTATCTCGGGTCTTGATAGCTCTTAGTGCAGAAATGGTAAAATATTTCGAGAATAAACTATTCAGGTATATTTTATCGTAAGCCTTTTCAGTCTCGATAGTAATCGTTTTTTTTAGAAAGTCGGGAGAGACATATTGCAAGCGATACTCCTCTTTAGTCAACCAAACATCGGTTTCAACTCCTTCAAAGGAATGATCCTTTCCAAAATCGCGATCCGATGTTAGCACCGAAATTTCAAAGTCCTGTTTTAACGCAGAAACAATAGCCGCAACACTTCGGACAGGTCCCCCAGCATTTACAGCTGGCAAATACCAATCGGTAAGAATAAGTATCTTTTTTTTAGTCAATTTCATTCTTCTGCATCCAGACTCCTAAAGTAACTAAAGGCCATACTCTGCTCCAATTAATTCCATTTTGTTTGTTTTCAAAACTCGATTTAAGCTCAAATAAAGCCGATGCATTAAAGTAATTTGTAGCACTCAAATAATTGAAACTACTTTCCAATAATGGCTTTAAATCCTGTCTCAGCCAACTTTCCCAAGGTAAAACAAACCCCATTTTTTCGCGATGCACCACTTCGTCGGGCAAGAGTCCTTCAAAAGATGCAATCAACAAGGATTTCGGATAGCTGGGATATTTGAGCGTATCGGAAATACTCAAACAATGACTCACCAATTTATGATCTAAAAAAGGTACGCGCACTTCTAAAGCATGCGCCATACTCATTTGGTCAGTATCACGCAACAACACATTTTGCATATAGGTCCCTAATTCAACTAAAGAAACTTTACTCAATTCCGGCAGACGGCTTCCAAAAGTTCCAAAAGCAAAAAGGTCGTTTATTTCCTCACTCAACACATCCCTTTTAGTACTGTGCCCTACTAGTTTTGAAATCCAATTTTCAGACAATACTCTCCGATTTACAGGATACGTATAGGCCAAATCAAAATAAGGCAATGCCAAGGTTTCCGCTATTTTTTGACTGGAAGTTCCCGGCTTTAATTGCATCAATAGCTTTCCAACAATTCCGCGGATAAACGGAGGGAAACTCAATATATACTTCTGTTGCTGTAAGTCTAAATGTCGCGTAAAAAAAGGGTAACCCGCAAAAAGCTCATCACCACCCAAACCGGATAAAGCAACTGTTATTCCCTCTTTTTTTACCGCTTCCGAAACGGCATAAGAATTTGGCCCATCGCCGCTGGGGTGATCCATTGCATCTAATGCCAGCGGAACTTTTTCTTTAAAATCTTCTGAAGACAATTCTATTTCGTGATGATTGGTCTGAAAATGATTGGCGACCATTCTACTGTATTTAGCCTCAGAAAATTCTTTTTCTTTAAAGGTAATAGCAAACGTATCTATGGGTTTGTTGAGCTCCTTTCGAATTATACCCACCAACAAAGAACTATCGATACCTCCACTCAAAAAAGCACCTATACTCACATCACTAATGAGTCGACGGTCAACCGCCTCAATCAACAATTGTTTGGTTTCTGATTTCACCGTTTTGGCATCTACTTTCCGCTGCTCTACCTGCTCCTCTGATTTCCAATAACTGTGCTCTGCAACAGTAGCATCAGCAATTTTAAGATAGGAACCTGCGGGGATTAAAAAAACCTTTTTGACTAGCGTTCTTGGAGCATGAACCGTCTGGTATTTTAAGTATTCCGATACGTTTTCGGAAGCTAATTTCCGAGGAACTAAATCGGTATTCAACAGGGCTCTGAGTTCACTTCCAAACACAAAATTTTGATCTCCTTGATAAAAATAAACAGGTTTGATACCCATTCTATCGCGGACAATGTGCAGTTCCTTTTTTTCTTTATCCCAAATCGAGAAAGCAAACATTCCGTTAAACCGTTGCAAACAATCAACACCCCATTTTATCCAAGCCGCTAGAAGCACCTCGGTATCCGACTCTGTTCTAAAGCTATATTCTGGTAATTCCGCCCTAACTTCTTTGAAGTTGTAGAGCTCACCATTAAATACAAGTACATAACGACCCGATGGATCCAGAAAAGGTTGATTCGATCGAGCATCTACATCGAGAATACTCAACCGTGTATGCGCCAATACAACAGACTCGTCTATATAAGTATTAGAGGCGTCGGGTCCTCGATGTTGAATAGACTTAGCCAGGCTATCGGCAAGCGTTTGCTTGTCTGTTATTCCTTCTAAACCATAAACGCCTGCAATTCCGCACATAAATTAACTCAGTTCTTTATTAATAATGTTTGTAATCTGAGCAGAGGCATTTCCATCTCCATATAGGTCTTCATAATGTTTCCCTGGAATTCTATCCCAAACCTGCTTTAATTCAGTCAAATCTTTTGCAGAAAACAAAAGCGTATTCCAACCTTCTGTTAACGTATCCACCCATTCCGTTTCTGATCGTACCGTGATACATTTTTTCTGTAAGAAATAAGCTTCTTTTTGCATACCTCCACTATCCGTAATGAGCCCAATAGAATTTTCAAGTAGTGCTATATTCTCAATATAACCTACTGGCTCAATCATTCTAATTAAAGGATATTTCTCAATTAAATTATATTCCTCAATTACTTTTTTGGTCCTTGGATGAACTGGGAATACTATGGTTAGATCAAGTTTAGATACTTCCGATAGTATAATTTCTATCCGATCGATTGCATCAACATTGTAGGGACGATGTAAAGTCATCAGAATAAAAGCTTCCTCAGATTGTTCTTTAGGAATTCTGGCAGAAACCATTTTAAGGGTATCCAGCATGACATCACCTGTAACAAATACTCCTTTATCAATGCCTTCTGACTTAAGCTGATGCACTGCACTTTGAGTGGGAGCAATTAATAGTGTTGAAATATTATCTGTTAAAATTCGATTAATTTCTTCGGGCATATTTCTATTAAAACTGCGCAAACCAGCCTCTACATGTATCACAGGAATATTAAGTTTTGCACTAACCAATGCTCCGGCCAAAGTAGAATTAGTATCCCCATAAACCAATACAGCACTAGGAGCTTCCTCTATCATTATTGGTTCTATTTCCATCATCATTGAACCGGTCATAAAACCATGACTTCCGCCACCAGAATTCAAGATATATTTTGGTTTTCTCATACCCAATTCGGAGAAAAATATATTACTCATTTTTTCATCATAATGCTGACCCGTATGAATAGTCACCACCTCAAAACACTTCCTTAAACTTATATCTAAGGGTGCGTGTTTTATAAATTGTGGTCGAGCACCTATGATTGCCAATATTTTTCTCATGTTCTAATATTCAATATTTCTAATACGGTTTGAACCCAATTTTCACTGTTTATTTGATTGCCTAGAAAAGAACTTTTTATTCCCATATCAATTAACTCTAATTCACTAAGCTTGTCAATAGCCAACATTGCATTTGTTAGCTGATCAATATTCTTATTTCCAAAACTATAACCATTCTCCCCTTCTGCTAAAAACATATCTATCGAGCCAATTTCTTTCGATAATATAAGAGGTAACCCAGCACAAGCCATTTCATGTACGCTTACTCCCCAGGGTTCAAAATGACTTGGCAATATATAAGCTCCAGATCGTTCAATCAATTTGGATAACTCTGGTGGTTGTATAAAACCCAAGTGAGATATGCCTTCGAATTCGATTCTGCTTTCCCATTGATCTCCGGTACCAGCACATATCAAACTCCATGATCCACCTGAATTTCTATAATTTCTAAATGCCTCCCAAAGATCAAAAACTCCTTTATGTTTTATGTAACGACCAACATAAAGAAACGATTTTGGATAATTCTCGTTTTTGGCAAGTTTTGATTTTTCGTAAACTGCATTAAACCTTTCAACGTTAGCAGTATAATAACCAGTAAAGATTTGATGATCAGAAAAACCTAATCGTTTAGCATAAACTACTTGTTTGGTTCCTGGTACCCACGCGAAATCGAAGTACTTAAGAATAGTATATTGCGCAACTAGCGAAGCAATTTGCTGTTTTGGATTACCCTTCCATTGATTATCCATGCTTAATACAGTTGGTACTTGACCTGAAAATTCTTTTACCACCTTCAAATATCCTTTATCTATCCAACCCGAACAAAAAATCACATTCGGTTGAATCTCCTTTGCCTTTTTGATGAGGGCTATAGTATCGTATTGGTTTCGGTCAATTAAATGAACACCATTCGGAACTTTAAATTCAAAAGGAGCTTCGATATTTACTGGCCACCTAATAATATAGACCTCCGCCTTTTCAGCTAAAGCCTCACACGCAGCCATAAAATAATCTGCCATTTCGGTATACAAAAAAAGTACTTTTTTTTTCTTTTGACTCAAGCTGAACTTCAATTACTAATGGAGTATTCTAACAATTTGCAAAGATGAGGATACAATTGATCTGCGTATACTTTTTGCCCTTTTTTATTGAGGTGGATCCCGTCTCGATAACAATCTTTTTCTAGAAAATTCACTCCTTTTATCACTTCAATATGTTTAGAATGAAATAAGTCAATAATTGCTTTTCCATTTTTATTATAGGTTCCTATGGACAGTTCCAAGCTATTAGGATGCAGAACCGCTAAAACAGTCATGTTTCCCTGATTACTCAAATCTATTAACGCATTAAAACCACTATTAGGGTAACTCTCTTTAAGAGTAGGGTGCACTGCCAATGATGGTTGTAAATTAAATATCTTTCTTTTGATTATATAACGTTCATACAATTCCATAAAAGCAAAAGGATAATATGCATTTGGATGGTCAACACTTTGACCAATTGGGCTACTGTTGGCCATTATATCTGAAGCATCATGCGAAGAGAAGAAAATAACCATTACTTCAGCACCAAAAGTACCATACGTTTTTAGAAAATAATACGCATTGTCTGGCCCCCAACTGCCTGCAGAAATATTGAGTACTTGAGTTTCCTTCTTTAAATAATCAGTAAGCTTTTTGGATAATATCGTGGTGGCCAATTCACTATCATCTGTAAGCGAGCCTCCATGTATTATGGAATCCCCAATTTTTAGCACTTTTATGGCTTTGGGGCTTGGGTTTTCTCCTCTCATCCCTAGATTGTTGGTCGTGTTTAAATTACCCAATCTCCGCACCGACTGATTCGGCACACAACGGTATTCGTAATTCGCGTTTGCTTCGTAAATGAGGGGTTGACCAAACCCTAGCATACGCAAACTAAGTTCCGCACACAAAAGCAATCCTATTCCAATCAATGAAAATTTAAGAACCTTGCAAAGCTTCTTCTGTTTCGGTATTCGTTTCTCTGTGGACATTTTTAAAATCCGATGCTAAGATTCTGGTTAAGATCAGGAACAGTAAAATGATCTCTGAACTCAAGAAAGAAGGCAATTGAGATATTAAAAACTTGAAATTTTCGACTCATTTGCTTAGCGTTAAGTTCATTTTGAATTTATTTTTTTTCTACTTTGAATTCACCGACAAATAAAATAGTAATAATGGTAAAAAAGCAAATTGTATAAGGGTTAAGAGAAGCTGCTAACCAAGGCTCAAAATTCGCTTGAAATAATGCCGCATATAAAACAGGAAATGCAAGAAAAGTATTTCGGGATGCCTTTAAAAAGGTCGTTATAAGGCCGCCCATAAATAAAAGCAATCCTATAATGCCATTGTTTAACCATAAAATCAAATAGACATTGTGAACGCCACCTTGATGATTTAAGAGATTTAATATGCCTTGAATTGGGCCATAGATCCAAATCTCATCGTAAGCCCAACCTCTTCCGAAAAAAAATGATTTTTGAATTTCAATCCAAGCATATTTCCAAGCAATTAAACGACCAGAACCAGTAGTGATACCCTGATCACCATCAAGCCTTAGTTCTTTACTTAATCCAATACTTTCAATAAATTGATATCCTAAACTCACTACAAAGTCATATCCAAACGCTATAAATGCTAAAGCAACAAAGCCTATCACTGGAGATGATTTTGATAATCGTTTAAAAACAAAAAACAAGATATAAGACAACAACGCAGCCCTTGAACCAGTTAAAATAAGACACGATAGAAGGATGAAATAAAAAATAATAGTTTCATTCCTACTTATTTTGAAATTGATTAAACTCCTTGAAACATCAAAAAACAGAAGGGAAAAAAGACTAAACATTGCAAGGCCATTCGGATTCCCAAACAATCCCGTTAATCTTCCTCCATGGGAGTATGCACCTAAAGAAAATTGTCCGTAGCTCAAATTAGCTAAAACAACTAAAAATAAAAAAGTCGTCAACTTCATTAAAAATAAATTGGAAGACTTTCTGAATTCCGACATAACGATAAGAGGAATTGAATAGGCAACAAACACATAAGACAAATATTTTTGAATACTCATCAATAATCTAGGACTCAGAAGGAGAAGAAACAAAGCCAGTATGAAAAAAGGAATGAATTTTTTAAAAACTACATTCTCCTCATAATATCCTCTCAAATTAAGAACAGCATAACCAAAAACCATAGTAACTAGAACTGGTTTTATTGAAGTAGCAAAAGTAAAACCGTAGTTATCTGATAGAATAAGAATAAACCAAAACAAAATCAGCAGTAAATCCCCCTTCTTCTGAAAAATAAAGGTTAAGCCAAGCACTACAATCAACACCGAAACCGATTGACCAATAACACTAAATATCAGCGGGATAGACGCAAGTATCAAATAAAAAATATAATTCTGTTTGACTTGGTCTAACATATTTCAATAATAAGAATAATTGAAGGTTGCCTTTTATTTGTTTTAGTCGAATTGAAATACAATTTTAAACAATTTGCATTCGTTTTCTTATGCCCATATTATATCCATTGATTCATAACCTTAATTTCCTTTTCGATGAAAAAACAATGTTCATCGGATAAATAAAATCGATATTATTATTTAACCACTAATAAAAAATGAATATTTGCAGCATGGCAAATATTTTGGTAACAGGAGGAGCGGGATTTATTGGAAGTCACTTAGTATCGCGACTTGTAAAAGATGGACACGAAGTAACTGTAATGGACACATTACTGAGAGGAAATAAATTAGATAAAGATGTTTTCCGAAATATCCAATTCCTTGAGGAAGATGTTAGAAATCAAGATGCTGTGTTTTCAGCGGCTAAAAATTGCGATGCAATTTTTCACCTTGCAGCCGTTTTAGGAGTCGATATTGTAGCTGATAACCCTGTAGAAACTATGGAAGTAGAGACTATAGGCACTAGAAATATAGCTAAGGCTGCGTTGCGCCACGACATTCCTAAAATACTGTATGCATCTACTAGTGGAATATACGGTCATTCGGCAATGGAGCAAGCAGTTGTTGAAGAGGTAATGGTTGACCCTAGAACTAGCTACGCAATGGCCAAACGATACAACGAAATATACCTAGCTGCATTGAATGAAGAAAAAGGAATAAATACTATTTCACTTCGTTTTTTCAACGTTTATGGCCCAAAACAAGACAATCGAATGGTTATTCCAAGGTTCATTGAACAAGCAAAAGCTGGCAATCCAATAACTGTTTTTGGAGATGGAAAGCAAACCCGAGACTTCACTTATATAGATGACACAACCGAAGCATGTATCCGCTTAATGGAAAAATCTAATGGAGCACAAATCTTTAATATAGCCAATGAAAAAGAAGGTTGTATTGAAGAATTAGCAGCCACTATTAAACAAATGACGCAGAGTAACTCTGAAATTAAATACTTAGAAGCCCCTACTAAACGTTATGACTATGAGGTAGGAAGAAGGGTTGGTTCTTCAGAAAAATTAAAAAACGCAGTTGGATATAAACCAGATACAACTTTAGCTCAAGGCCTTGATCGAATTATTAATCAAGGTTAACTGCACGTTCGAGTTCATTTTTAAGTTTTACTGCAATACTGCTCCAAAGAAATTTTTGCTCGACCTTCAGAATTGAGGACGCTTTCATTTGAAGCAATTTAGCTGGATCCAAACTAAGCATTAACAGTATTGCTTGCTTGATTAATTCTGGATTTGGAGTTGGAATCAACACTCCATTATCAGGCCCCAAAAGCTCCGCAACCGCACCCGTATCTGTTGCAATTATGGCACAACCTGAAGCCATGGCCTCAATAATGACATTAGGCATTCCTTCACTCCAACTGGTGCACAACAACACATCTTGTTTTGAGAGAAATGCTTTCATTTCACTCTCAGATGATATTGCACCGATAAAATTCACCTGATCATTCATTATTTGCTTGTGCGCTGGAATCGGGCCTACTAAATTAATTTCGCATAGCTTTTTAGTGGACATTGGCAATAATTCAATGGCATCGTAAATTTCAGGAAGACCCTTTACCCTATCGTATCTGCCAACAAATGCAAATTTTAATTTATCGCCTCCATTTACCTGCGTTAAACTTTCGGTACTAACCCAATGCTTATCAATACCTGTAGGAATTTCTATGATTTTTTCTTCTAAAACACCCAGTTTTAATAAATCTGAAGTAATCTTACCTCCGTAAGAAAAACTAACATCAGAATTACGAATTACATAGTTAGCTATTGGTCTTAGCATAAATGATTGCATTCTATACTTAACATCTGGTGACTGCTGAAACATGTTTAGGCCATGTAATTTTGTTCCAATTTTAGGAAGTATCAAACCTGATTTGCGTTTACGAAGAAATTCAAAAGCACAAAAACCTTTTGAATAAACAAAGTCATATACCTCCTGATTTTTTGACCAGTGTTTAAACAATATCCTAGAGTACTTTTTTGATCTCCGAATGTAGTGACCAACTAATTTACCGGCTTTAGGAAAATAGAAACATTCTGTTTTGAGAAATCTCGCCTCAGAACTGGACAAATTCATTTTATCAACAACTTCTTTTGTGGTTACGAGCTCAGTATTGTCTTCTACACAATGGTAAAGCATTACCGATACGCCTTGTTTGACTAACCACTTAACAACAAAAAAAGTATGTCTTTGCATACCTCCGGTAACGTAAGGTGATATTCCATCTGACAAAAAAAGAACATTCATAGGATAAAACTTAAAATAGCTAATAATATATTGCCTGTTTCTAGCGCCTATAAAAACGAAGGCCTAATTGAGAAGAAACAACTTTACTTGCTGTAAAATGAACGAATACTATCCGAGATTCCTTGAATATCTCGTTCTGAAAGACTGTGTTATAACATTAAAAATAATCGAAGTAACTCGCCAAACTAATCATACCTAATGCAAAAGAGATTAAAATCTTCACAAGACTTATAAGTGTATTCGATTCAAATTGGTTTCTTGAAATAATTAACAAAAATGGAATTGCCTGTCCAACGTACCTTGAACTAAACTGCTCGCTAATCACAATCGGAGTTAATAGTACTAGAAAAGATCCAATTACAGCTAAAGCATATAATTTATCTTTTCTATGCGAATAGAAATTATACGCAAAAGCACTAACATTTGAAACTGCTAATGTCAGAACAAAACCTCCAAAAATTAATTTAATCGGCAGGACACAATCTTGACAATAATGCATTACTAATCCTTTCATGGGCAGGTAATCAACAAAACCAAATCTGTAGTTTAACAATGCGCAAATAACAAAAAGTGCTAAAAGCCCCCATGAGTTAAATTTTCGGAGAAATGAAAACCAATTATCACTCAGCAAAAAAAGTATAAATGCGGCATAACAAAAAGACAGTAGTAAATGATCGAATGCCAATACTTTAGCCCCTATCAAAGGAGTGTTTGGGGGTAATAAACCGTTCCATTTAATTACTAATAGACCAAAAGTTAAAAAAACCCCTAAAGAAAAGGTTAGAATTCGATTAATAGATAACTGAATGTTGTCTGCGGAAAACATAAAATAATAAAAACCAATAATCGAAACAAGTATTGGCTGTCTTCCTGCACAAGCAATACCAAAACACAACCCAGAAATCGCATAAAATAAGTTGTTATTTTTTTGTTTTGCGAAAACCAATGATAATAATGCAAGAGTGAGAAAAAACAACGCCGGTAATTCCGACAAAGCCAACCCTGATAAAACAAAAATGATTGGAATTCTAACAACTTTTAAAGCATTTTTGAGCGGGTGAATATCGTCTAACATTCTTAAGAGGTAGTAATTGCTTACAATAATTAAGGCAGTCAGTATGAGGTTGATGCTCCTTATTCCTTTTTGTGAATCTGGCAATATTAAACCGAAATAATATTGAACTACACCATACAATGGCCCTCCTTTCACATTATCTAAATAACTACTAAAACTATCAGATAATTCAAAAAGAAACACCATGTCTCTGTACCATGATTCATCCCAAAAAATCGGTTTTTCTTGGATTAAGACGAATACACCAAAAAAAAGAAGGATACTTAAACAAAAAATAGTCTCCCATTGTGAATATATTTTTTTCAGTTTAATCACGCTTAGAAAAATATCGTATATAAAACTTTAAATATTCAATTGAAGTTTTAAATATTTTCATTTTAGATTTACCAATTCGATTGGTAGACTTTAACAGCATGGGAAGTTCTAACACCGACGCATTACTTTTTGTTGCTTTTAATAAAATCTCTAACATGCAAATAAACCCAGCTTCTTCTATTATTGCTCCATGCTTCTCTTTTAATTCCCGTAGTATAGGCATACTGTATACCCTGTAAAAAGAACTAAGCGTTAATACCTTAATATTGAAGGCAAAACGAAAAAATAAATTTGCTATAGAGGATAATAAAACTCTTAAAAATGTAGTATTTTCAAATCCCCCACCCTGTGCATACACCGATGCCAGGACTAAGTCATATCCAAGCTTATTAACTTTTATCATGTTGCTCAACAGGGCCAAATCAGAGGTGCAATCTGCTTCAATGGTTATTACAATATCTTGCTCCGAGCTGCTATTTTGTAAGATGTAATTAAACCCTTCATTAAAAGCAATACCTGGTCCACGATTTATACCATCACTTAAAAAAATGTGTTTGTAATTTACAAAATAGGTTTTTATAGATTCCGCCGTATTGTCTGTCGAACCATCGTCCGAAAAAACAATAAATGTATCTGATATCTCAATAAATTTATGAAACTCTTTAGCTAAGTTCGGAATGTTGAGTGCTTCGTTAAATATAGGTATCAGAATATATTCCAATTGACGTAACTTTAATTCTTGACGATATTAATAGTTTCCTTAATAGCAGCTTCCAATTTAACCTCTGGAGTATAACCCAATATATTTTTTGATTTAGTCAAGTCAGGAACTCTTCGTTGAATGTCCTTATACTTCCCAAATACCTCATCCATACCTACAAACTTAATTTTAAGTTCCTTTCCTGTATTAGCCAGTTTATGAATCAATATTGCCGTATCTACGACGCTTAATTCTTCATCATTGCCAATGTTAAAAACTTCACCAATAGCAGACTCGTTCTCCATAGCCAAAATAGTACCTCGCACTAAATCTGTAACAAAACCCATCGATCTGGTTTGACTACCATCACCATGAATTACAATTTCTTCATCATTTAATATTTTACGAATAAAAATCGGAACATGTCCACCACTCCAAGCAAAACTAGACCTTGAACTAAATCCTCCGAAATATCTTACTATAACAACAGGGAGATTATAATCGTGGTAATATCCATAAGCAAGTTGTTCACCATAGAGTTTAGATACTGCGTAACTCCACCGTTTAATCATACTAGGACCTAGTAAAAGATCCCCATCTTCCTTAAGAGGTAGGTCTGGTGACATGCCATAAACATCAGAAGTTGAAGCGAAGACAACTTTAGCATTCCACATTTTGGCCACGTCCAGTACATTTTTTGTTCCTGTACCATTAATCTCAAAACCAGGCATAGCATCCTCACTCTCACCTATCTTTTTATAAGCAGCAAGGTGGAGAATGATGTCCATATCTTTACCAAGGATTTTTAGGGTTTCAAAATCCCGAATGTCCACTTTGTAAAATTTGAAATTTTGATGTTCCAAATTATGCTCAATATTTTCAATTTTCCCAAAACTTAAATTGTCAACACCTACAACGGAATAATCCTTTTTCAACAATTCATCCAGTAAATGAGAACCTATCATACCAGCGACGCCAGTGATTAAAATATTCTTCATTAAAAATTTTTAACTTTAAAGTAGTACTGCAAATATATCCATCCCATTATAAAAAGCATTCTAATTTTTATAAATGATTCCGCAATATTCCTAACTACAAATTCAATATCCCTTAAAAACATACCAACACTTTATTCTCTTAAAGATGAATAAGAACACATTATTGTAAGTTTATTTTTTTAAGTGTTAATGGATAATAAAACTGTCTATAAATGAAATTAGTTTTGTGAAGAAATGAATCGGTTTACACTACATAACTTTTAAGAATAAAAACCGTAAGCCCCGAATATTAAATGAAAACAAGGAACATAAGCCCCTATATAAGCGCAGGATAAATACAGGTTTTTCTGCAGTTAGCCTTACATCATTGGACAATTTGTGATACTGTTCTTTAGTTATCTTGTTAGATATTCTTCCAATATTAATTTCATAGATCGCGTTTAGCAAAGTTTTATGCAATTGCCTTTTCATATTGTTTGACTCTAACCTCATATTAATTTCTTGGAAATATAGAATTACAGAATTCGCATAATTTCTGTAAAATTCAATGTTGGTATCCGTTTTCCGAGTTTCATCAACCCTATAAAAACAATCTGGATTACCAGCTATAGTTTCAAAAACAGGCTTATCCAACAGCATTATTGTATGAAAGTAAACATCTTGCAAACGACTATATTTATCATTGTAGCGATACTTATTTTCTTTTAAAAAGCTTGTTTTAAAAATTGGTTGGCATATTGCCCATGGCAATTCATGACTTAAAAACTTTTCTAAGGCTTTTTCCTTGACTGGGTTCCAACTATATGTTAGGTCACCAACCTTTTTGAGAAAGGAACCCATTGGAAAAAGAGCAAAATCTAACTGTTTGTTGTTTTCTATAATCTCAACCCTTCCCTCCAAACACTTAGGTGATAAAAGATCATCCGAATCTAAAAACACAATGAATTCTCCTATAGCCTTATCAATACCTGTAGGAATTTCTATGATTTTTTCTTCTAAAACACCCAGTTTTAATAAATCTGAAGTAATCTTACCTCCGTAAGAAAAACTAACATCAGAATTACGAATTGCATAGTTAG
>Ga0208414_1000463_pt1 | contig 40393 bp, 33 predicted proteins | sample AntAceMetag02UKE_FD_184770 | JGI IMG/M metagenome (GOLD analysis project Ga0208414, IMG submission 184770) | Saline lake microbial communities from Ace Lake, Antarctica - Antarctic Ace Lake Metagenome 02UKE (SPAdes) (version 2) | ecosystem: Environmental > Aquatic > Non-marine Saline and... | reverse complement strand
GATGGTAGATAATCCGGTCTTTCGCGGGTATTGGTTTGGGAGCATGCGGTTGCTGGGAAATGCGATCTTCTTTGGGCCCGCGATGAAGCCGGCGAGTGCGAGCGAGGAAGCGCAGGAGGAAGCGCAGGAGGAAGCGCAGGAGGAAGCGCATGATTAAAGCATTGGTTTACGCCTAGACGAGTGGACGGGAGTCGAAGACACTAGGCTTCGCATGACGGTGCTCAACCTCCTCGCCCCTATTTTTATGATCATCGCTTTGGGGGCGGTGTTGCAGCGTCGCGGAATGATGCCGGCGGAGCTGGTCTCGGGGGTGAATCGCCTGCTTTACTGGGTGGGATTGCCAGCGGCGGTATTTCATGCGCTCGCGGCGGCAGAGGCGACGTCGGCGCGGTTCGGCGCGCTCTTTGGGGTCATGGCGGCGGCGACGATTGTGAATGGAATCTGGAGTTGGATTGAAGCGCCGTGGTTGGGGGTGGCGCGGGCGAATCGAGGCACGTTTGTGCAGGCTTCGTTTCGGGGAAATTTATCTTTCGTGGCCTTGCCGCTGCTGTTGTCGGTGCCGGGGGTTCCGATCGGGCCGGCGTTATGGGCGTTTGCGCCGATGTTGATCATCCACAACGGCGGCACGGTGCTGGTGCTGCTGGCGAGTAAGGAGGAACGAGGCTGGAAAATGTGGGGTCCGGTGGCGAAGGGATTTGTGACTAATCCGATCATCGTCGCAGCGATCTTAGGGGCCGCGGTGCAGGCGGTGGGGGGGCAGCCGCCGGCGGCGGCAATGACGACTTTGCAGGCGCTGGCGAGAATGGCGTTGCCCCTCGCGCTACTTTGTGTCGGGGCGACTTTGATGACGGTCCCGGTGCGGGGGAATCGGCGGCTTCCCGCAATCGCTTCGGTGCACAAGGTGGTGGTGGCTCCGGTTCTCGGTTACCTTTTCGGTCGTTGGGCGGGGTTGGACGATGAGGCGATGTTGGCCGCGTTGATCTGCCTCGCGTGCCCGACGGCGTCGATCTCGTTGACCATCGTCAAGGAGATGGGCGGAGATCAAGCGTTGGCCGCGACGGCGATCGTTTACAGTGCGGTTGCGAGTGCGGCTTCGCTCGGGGTCGTGATTGCGCTGTTCGCGGTTTAATCTGAATTCCGCAGGAGAACTGGGTCACGGCGGGTGAGGCGGAGAGGCAGGGGATCCACCCTTTCGGCGATTGCCTCAAGCGCGGCTACGGGCGGTGGAAGCGAAGCTGCTGAAATCGAAGACGAAGCACCGATCTATGGAATCAACAGTAGCATGCCGCGACGCACGCCCTGGGCGGAGCTGAGCGTCTCGCGATTGGCGGCGTAGATTTCGGGCCAGCGGTTGGCGTCACCCAAATAGCGTTCGGCAATGGCAGAGAGGCTTTCGCCGGCTTGCACGGTGTGGGTGCGAACGTTGGCGTCGAGCGTAGGCGTGGGGCGCACGGGAGTCGCGCGGATGGTGGCGGCGGTGGGCACATCGTTGCTGACGCTGAGGGCGTAGCGCGTGCGGATGTCGGCGAGTTCGCGACTGGCTCCGGCGTATTGCTGCTGGGTTTGGCGCACCCGAGTGGAGAGGTCAGCGTTTTGCGCGGCGAGAGCGTCGTTGATCGCAAATTGCTCGCCGTGGCTTTCGCGGTAAGCGGAAAACTCTCGGGAAAGACGATCGAGGTCGGCCTGCGTATTCGTGAGCTGGAGACGAGTTTCGGCGAGGGCGTCGGTGCGGGAGCCGGCGTCGGATTTGGCATTGGTGGCGGCGACTTGGGCGGCAGCGAGGTCGGGTCGCAGCGAGGCGAGTTGGCGTTGGAGGTCGGCGATCGTGGTATCGTCGGCTGCGGCATCGAGTTGGGCTTCGGTGAAGGATTGGCGAGAGGCGCGGAGCTCGGCCTCGACGGCGGCGAAGGCGCGGAGGGAATCGGAGAGTTTGGCTTGGTTGGCGTCGGCTTGGGAGGAGATGACGGGCGCGCTCAAGGCTAATGCTTGGGCTTCGGCGGTTTCATTGGCGGTCGTGAGTTCGGCATCGAGGCGGGCAATTTCGGACTGTGCGACTTGGAGGTTTTCGGCGGCGGTGCCGGCCTGAGCGAGCTGTTGACGAAGCGCGGAGATCTCCACTGCGAGAGCTGGGGTGCGGTCAGCGGAGGGGGGCGGTTGATTGGCGAGGGTGGCCTGAAGTTGGTCGCGTTGTTGGACGACGGCGGTGAGTTGTTCGCGGGTGTTGCTGAGTTCCGCGTCGAGTTTGGTGATTTCGTTTTGGGTGACTTGAAGGTTGTCGGTCGCGGAGGCGGCTTGGGCGAGCTGTTGCCGAAGAGTTGCCATTTCTGCTTCGAGGGCTGGGGTGCGGTCGGCGGAGGGGGGCGGTTGATCAGCGAGAAGGGTTTGGAGTTGGTCGCGCTGTTGGGCGACGGCGGTGAGTTGTTCGCGGGTGGCGGTGAGTTCGGCATCGAGCCGCGTAATCTCGTTTTGGGAGACTGGGGGAGTATCGGTCGCGGAAGCGGCTGGGGCGAGATTGGTGCGCAGGGCTTGGTTCTCGTTGGTGCGGGCCGCGAGTTGAGCGCGGAGCTGGGTGATTTCGGATTCGAGAGCGGGAGTGCGGGCGTCGGCCGCGTCGGCTTGGCTGGCGAGGACGGCTTGGAGTTGATCGCGTTGTTGTTCGACTGCGGCGAGTTCTTCGCGAGTGGAGACGAGTTGCTCTTGGGTGACGGTGGCGCGGTCTTCGTCGCTGTTGGTGGCGAGGCGGGCTTTGGCAAAATTGGCGCGAGCGGTGGCGAGTTCGGTGGCAATGGCAGCGGTTTGGGCTTTGCTCTGGATCAGGGTTTGCTCGAGCTGGGCGCGGCGTTGATGGGATCCGGCGAGATTGGTTTCGAGTTGAGCGACCTGTTGGTCTGACGTCGTGGACCGAGTCTGAGCGTCGGCGATTTGCTGGCGCAATTGGGTGATTTCGACGGTTTGGTTGGAGGTCTGCTTTCCGGCGACGAGTTCAAGTTCCTCGATACGGGCGAGGGCGTTTTCGAGCTGATCGGATTGATCGTGGCGCGAGTTGGAAAGGGCTTCGCGGTCGGCTTGGGCCGAGATTTCTATCTGGCGGGCTTCGGCGAGTTCAGCTTGGAGGCGACCTTGCGCGCGTCGGGCGGAGGTGACTTCTTCGTTGAGTGATTGGATTTGAGTTTGAGCGGAGCTGAGTCGATTCGTGGCCTCGGTCAATTCGGCGCTGACGGTGGGTTCGGAAGCGGTGGCGAGTTGAGTTTTGGTTTGAGCGAGCTCGGCTTGGGATTTTTCGCGGGCTTGTTCGGTGGCATTGAGTTGAGCCCAAGTCGTGGCAAGTTCGTCCCGGAGGGAGGCGACATCGGCGGTGGAAGTCGCGAGTTGGGTGCGAAGGAATTGAATTTCGGCGGCGGGGTCGGGACGGCCATCGAGGGTTTTGGGCTGTTTCAACTGCTCGATCTCGGAGCGAAGGGCAGCGAGATCGCGTTCGCGAACGGCTAGGGCCGACTCGGCGATGGCGAGGCGTTTACGGAGTTCGGGGTCGGCGGAAACGGTGCGAGTAATGGTGACGGCCGGGGCGGCGCTTTCTTCGAGATCGACCGGAGTGATCGATACGGCAGGGGTTTGAGCGAGTTGTTCGCGAGCGGCCCGGAGTTCGGCAGGGGAGAGTTGAGCGGTGACTCGCTCGAGCTCGCGGCTGCGGGAACCGTTGGCGGCGGCCCGAGAAAGCCAGATGTAAGCTTGAACAAGATCGTGGGAGGGTTCGCCGGGATCGGCGTAGACGAGGCCGAGGTTGTATTGAGCAATTGCGTTACCTGATCCGGCCTGAGCGCGAAGAGCATCGAGGCTGCTGGGACTGGTTTCAGCGAAGCTGAGGCATGAAACCGTCAGGCCGAGGAGAGCTGCGAAAAGAGGGCGAAGAGCGCGGTTGTTCATGAACGCTGCGACGATGGGTGCCCCGCGTGGGAATGCAAAGGGGGGAATTGCCTAAATCGCTCAGCAAAGGCGAAAAAGAGGCACTTTGCCCGCGAGACTGCGCCTGGCGAAGGGGGAGCGACGGCGTTGAGGGATTTGTGAGGGTGATGAATAACAGCGCTAGCATTCTGAATGGGTTGGTTGATAATGCGCGTCACATGGAATCAATGCAGCAGGTGGTGGATGAGGTTCACGCGGAACTGAGCGACCGGCTTGGCGAAGGGAAGGTGGCGGACTATATCCCGCAATTGGCGAAGGTGCCGTTGGAGAAATTTGGGATCGCGGTGGCGACCGTCGAGGGCGAGGTCGTGGTGGCGGGGGACGTGGCGGAGGAGTTTTCGATTCAGAGTATTTCCAAGTTGTTTACCCTGACGTTGGCGTTGGGGCGTTGGGGAGACCGGCTGTGGACCCGGGTGGACCGGGAGCCGTCGGGAGATGCGTTTAACTCGATCGTGCAGTTGGAGCACGAGCACGGTAGGCCGCGAAATCCGTTTGTGAACGCGGGGGCGATTGCGGTGACGGATGCGTTGTTATCGGGGCATCAGCCGAAGGAAGCGATTGGGGAGATCGTGAGGTTCATGCGTTTTCTCGCCGGGGATGATTCGATCGTGATCGATGCGGAGGTGGCGCGTTCGGAGTTGGAGCATGGTGATCGCAACGCGGCGCTCGCGCATTTCATGAAGTCGTATGGGGTGATCGAGCATCCGCCGGCAGAGGTGTTGGGCGTGTATTTTCACCAGTGTGCGATTGCGATGAATTGCGTGCAGCTGGCGCGGTCGGGTTTGTTTTTGGCGTCGAATGGCCGCAATCCGCTCACGGGTATGCGGGTGGTTTCGGCCCCGCGGGCGCGGCGGATTAACTCATTGATGATGATGTGTGGGCACTACGATGGGGCGGGGGATTTTGCGTTTCGAGTGGGTTTGCCGGGAAAGAGTGGAGTTGGGGGCGGTATCATCGCGATCGTGCCCGGTAAGGCGTCGATTGCGGTGTGGTCGCCGGGGCTCGATGCGAATGGGAACTCGTTGGTTGGCACGGCGGCGTTGGAGCGTTTGACGACGAGATTAGGCTGGTCGGTGTTTGGTTGAGGCGGATGAAAATTGGGGGGTGACGTGGCCGGAGTTGAGGTCACAAGGTCGTCGTCCGTTTTAAATGAATATGTCTTTGTATCGAAAAGAAGCCCGACGCACCCTGCAGCTGGCCGCCCCGATTGTGGTGGGGCAGGTGAGCCAGATGCTCATGGGGTTGACGGACAGTCTGATGATCGGGCACTTGGGCAAGGTGCCCCTAGCGGCGTCGGCGTTTGCGGGGAGTATCTTCGGGCTATTTTTCACGATCGGGATCGGACTGTTGATTCCGGTGGCGATCAAAGTGTCCCAGGCGCACGGAGCGGAGGATAAGGGTGAGGTGGGGCAAGCGATGAAGCATGGGTCGGCGATCGCGCTGGGGTCGGGCATCGTTTGCGGTTTGGTGATGGTCGGATTGGGGTGGCAATTGCGGTGGTTTGGGCAGCCGGCGGAGGTGCTGGCGAAGGTGCAGCCTTATTACACCCTGATTGCGCTTTCGGTTGTGCCGACGCTGATGTTTCAAGCGATGCGGCACTTTGCGGAGTCGTTGGATCGGCCGTGGCTGCCGATGGTGATGATGTTGGCGGGCGTGGGGCTGAATGTGTTTCTAAATTGGGTGTTAATCTACGGTAACCTCGGAGCCGCGGCCTTGGGGCTGACCGGAGCGGGGTGGGCCACGCTGACTTCGCGTATTTTGGGGATGCTGCTCATCTATTTTTGGGTAAGTCGGGCGATGAGTTTTCGCGGGGTTTGGCCGACGAATTGGTTTTCGGGATACGAAATTAAGCGTTTGAAGGGGATGCTCGCCCTCGGTCTGCCGATCTCGATCAGTTTGTCGTTTGAAGCCGGGGCGTTTGGAGCTTCGGCGATTCTGATGGGGTGGTTGGGGGCGACGGCGTTGGCGGCGCATCAAATTGCCATCACCTGCGCGGCGCTGACCTTCATGGTGCCGTTGGGAATCGCGATTGCGGTGAGTATGCGGGTGGGGCGGGCGTTGGGCGCCAATGAGCTGGAGCGGATTCGGCCGATCAGTCATGGCGCGCAAATCATGTCAGCCCTATTTATGGGCGGCGGTGCACTGCTGTTTGTATTTATGGGGGAGACGTTGGCGTCGGCGTTTGTGAAAGAGCAGGAAGTTGTTGCGCTGGCGGCAAAGTTACTCGTGGTCGCGGCGATTTTTCAGCTAACGGATGGGGCGCAAGTCGTGGCCGCTTCTTCGTTGCGCGGATTGTCAGATGTGAAAGTGCCGACGGTGATCACGGCGTTTGCTTATTGGGGATTGGCCCTGCCCTTGGCCTACGGGTTGGGCTTCGGTTTGAAGTGGGGGGGGGTGGGCGTTTGGACTGGCTTGGCCGCGGGGCTGACGTTCGCGGCGGTGACGTTGATGTGGCGCTTCATTTGGCGAACGAAGGCGCTGGGCGGGGCGACAAGTTGAGCTGGAGTCGAGCGAAGAGACTGTCAGGGTTGCAGGACTTTGCGTAGATTTATCGGTGTTTTATTAGTCCTACGGGGCGGCGGTTTGAGACCGACGGCGTTGGCGGCATTGACGGATGAAGGGCAGCGGATCGTGCGCCACTTTATGGTGGAAGATCACGGGGCGCATGGGAACACATGGTAGGCGGGGCGATGTTGTCGGATGGGAGGGGGTTGTTTGGTTCCTATGGTGGGGTGGTTTTGTTTGACGGGCAGACGTGGGATTTTCTGCCGGTGGCGGAGAATTTTATCATGGACCAAGTCGTGTAGAACGACGCGGAGATTTATGTGTCGGCGGGCGGGATTTTTGGGCGATTGATTCGGGGGAAGAATGGGCGCTACGCCTACGAATCACTGATCGAACAAGTGATCGAAGATCCGGCGGATTACGGGGTGTCGGGTTCGATGAAGGTTTACGATGGCGCGGTGTGGGTCACTACGGAGAAGGTGATGTTTTCGTGGAAGGATGGGGTCGTGGCGCACACGCCCTGGAGTGAAGAAAAGGTGACGCGATTGGCGGAAGGGCGCGGGGGGCTTTTTGCCTATCGGGGCGGGGAGGGAGTCTACCAGTTGGAGGCGGGAGAATGGGTGCTTAAGTTGGGTGATGAGACGATGGCGAACCTAGCGGGGCGGGCGGCTTTGGCGGCGCCGCCACCGGAGTCAGAGGCCGTGATCACGGTGATGGGCGGTGAGACGGGAATTTTTGACCTGTATCCAGACGGGCGTTACGAAAATCGGTTTACCGGCACGTGGCCCGAGTTGGCGGACAAGAGGCTGCGCGGTCTGTTGCGACTCAGATCGGGAGATCTCCTCGTGACAGGCGATAAATTGGGGATGGTGATCCTGCGTGAAGGGGCGGGGATCGTGCATCGGGTGAATATCGCGATGGGGCTAAAACACGATACTTCGCTGGGGATGGTCGAGGACCAGGAGGGCGGGATTTGGATGCCGGGTCTGGTGGGCATTCATCGATGGGACTATCAGCTGCCGATCACTTGGTTTGGCGCAGCGCGGGGAATTGGAGAGGGGGCCATTTCGGACGCGATCGATCATAAAGGGACGATTTACATCATGCAGTCGGAGGAGATCTATCGGCTGGTGCCGGGAGAAGCGGACGAGGGGGCGCGGTTTGAAAAGGTGGTCGCGGATGGGGTGGCTGAGATTTCGGATGCGATCAGTTTTCAGGGAGACTTGCTCATTGCGATTGAACAGGGGGTCGGGCGGCTGGGGGAAGATAGTCGAATCGAAGTTTTGTTGGAGGAGGCCGATCTCCAGTTTGGGGAGATCTTCACGCTGCGCTATTATCCGAACCACTTCATGCGTTCGTCGCGGGGGATTAACACGTTTTACGAGCGGTCGGAGGATGGAACTTATCGGCGGGTCGGTATCGTGGAGCACGGCTCCTCAAGCACGAACAGTGTGCAGAGTCCGCGAGGAGATGTGTGGGTGACGACCGTGGGGCAGGGCGTGATTCGCATCAATTTGGCCCCGGATGCTGAGGAGGTGGATTGGGCGCGCCTGACCTTTGACCGTGATCCGGTGCGGCTCGGTTATGACGCGGAGGATATGACGGCTTTGAGTGAAAATCTGCACGATGGCGTGGCAGTGACGACGCCGAACACTGTTTACCGAGTGATGGGGCAGTCACGACGATTGGAGAAATGGAATCCACTGGATCTCTATGATTTGCCGCCGACATTGGTGTTTCCGTTGGAGCCGCAAACTGATGGCTCGTTTTGGACGAGTGTGGGGCAGAATATGATTCGCTCGAATACGGGTTTGGTGCGAGTCGCGCCGCAGTTGGATGGGGGCTACGAGGTGACGACGGCACCGGCCCCGATTCTGGAATTGATGGGACCGAACGGGAGTCCTTCGGCGTTCCTGCAGCGGAAGGATGGCCGACGGATTCTGTGGGTGATGGAGTCTAATGTGTTGCGTTGGGAACTGGATAAGCCGCTGCCAGAAGTGCAGGCTTGGCAACCGCAATTGAACCAAGTCAAGGCGGCGGGGGAGTCGCGTGATCCGACGGCGGGAAAGACGCGGGTGTTTCCGTTTTCGACGGAGCCGATTGAGTTTACGTTTGGCGCACCTCACTTCGGTCGAGGCGATTCCGTGCTTTTCAAGACGCGACTAACGGGGTTCGATAATAAGTGGAGTGACTGGGGCAAGGCAGTGCAGATCCGCTTCACGAATTTGAAAGGGGGGCCGTTTACTTTTGAGGTGCAGGGGCGCGACCGCGAGGGGCACGAGAGTGCGGTGTTTGGTTACACGTTTCAGGTGCAGCCGCCATGGTATGAACGACCATTGGCCGTGGCAGGATATTTTGGGCTGTTGGGGTTGGTCGTGTGGTATTTTGTCCGGTGGCGCACGGGCAGTTTGCGACGAGAGCAAGTGCGCTTGGCGGCGCTGGTGGAAGCGCGAACGGCAGAATTGGCGACGGCGAAGAACTCGGCGGAGAAGGCGAATCAAGCGAAGAGTCGTTTCCTCGCGAATATGAGCCATGAGCTGCGCACGCCGTTGAATGCAATTATTGGATACGCGCAGTTGTTGAATCGAAGTCGCGAGTTGCCGGCCAATGATAAGGAGAAAGCCTCCATCATCCACGGCAGCGGGAAGCATTTGTTGGGGTTGATCAATGAGGTGCTTGATTTGTCGAAGATTGAGGCGGGCCGGGTCGAGCGACGAGACGTGCCATTCGACCTGCCGGAAACGGTGCGCCAGATCGCCGGAGGGGCCCGGGCGCGAGTGGCAGGGAAACCGATTCAGTTTGAGGTGGAGGAGGAGGCGGCGCTGCCCGGGGTGGTGCTGGGGGATGGACAGAAATTGCGGCAGGTGATCGAAAATTTGCTGAGCAATGCGATCAAGTTCACGCCCCGAGGGCGGGTGGCGCTGCGCGTGGCCTATGCGGAAGGGCGGTTGGCGGTGGCGGTGCAGGATTCTGGGCCCGGGATGTTATCGGAGGAAACGGAGCGATTGTTCGAGCCGTTTCAGCAGTCGAGGCGGGCGGTCTCGACGGAGGCGAGCACGGGACTCGGGCTACCGATCTCGCGTGAGTTCGTGCGGCTCTTGGGTGGGGAGTTGATGCTGGTGACGGAGCCGGATTGTGGATGCTTGTTTTCGTTTGAAGTGCCGTTGCCGGTGGTGGCGGAACAGGTTTCAGGTGCAGCCGCGACGATGGGATCGGTCGTGGTGGGCTACGAGGGACGACGGCAGCGAGTGTTGGTCGCGGACGATGTGAGCCTGAATCGGCAGTTGCTGCGGGATTATTTGGAGCCGTTGGGATTTGAACTAGGGGAGGCGGATTCGGGAGCGGCCACGTTGCAAGCGCTGCGTGATAGGGAGTGGGACCTGATCGTGCTGGATGTGCAGTTGGGGGACAGAAACTCGATCGAAATGATGCCAGAGATTCGGGCGGCCATGAGGCGGCCGACGCCGATTTTGGGGTTATCGGCAAGTGTTTTGCAGGCGGAGGCTGATGAAGCGTTGGGCGCAGGATTCGATTTGTTTTTGGGTAAACCTTTTCGCGAGGAGGAATTGTTCGAGCGGATGGGGGAATTGCTCGGCCTCAAATGGGTGCACGAGTCGCCGGCAGAAGCATCTGCCCCAAGCGAACCGAATGACGGACCGGTGCAGTTGCCGCAGGCGATACTCGATGAACTACGTGAGGTCGCGAAAGTTGGTAATATCCGACGCCTGCGGGCGGTCGTTGAGTCGATTTCGGGCGAAAGCGATGACGGTAGGCGATTAGAGGCTCGGTTAAAGCCGCTGATCAAACTCTACCGGATGGCGGAGATTAGGGAATGTTTGAGGCAGGTGGAAGGAATTATCCCGGCTGAATAGCTGTTTTGAGGTTTATTTGAGCTACTAAACGATTCACTTACATTTTTCTGGATAAGTCATTGAAACATTATGGTGTATCCCAGCGTCCCCGAGGTATCTCGCAGTCGACCCCTTCTCCCCCCCGCTATGCTTTCTAGTAAATTTCGAGCTCACTCTGTAGTGGCGGCGTTAGCTCTGGCTAGCGCTCTTTCATTCGCGCAGGCGGCCGATTTTCCGGAGCGTTTGGTCAACTTGTCGTCTCGGGCGCAAGCGGGCGAGGGCGATGCTGCTTTGATTGCGGGTTTTGTGATCGCGGAGGGGCCGGATAAATTGATTTTGGTGAGGGCGATTGGGCCGGCGTTGACGGGTTTCGGAGTGTCAGGCGCGGTGACGAATCCACGTCTAGTCTTGTTTAACTCTCAGGGTGAACCGATTGCCTCAAATGAGGATTGGGCCGAGGTGAATGCGGCCGTTTTCGCGGCGGTGGGCGCGTTTGAATTGGAGAGCGGAAGCCGGGATGCGGCTTTGGTTGCGACTTTACCGAGCGGGACTTACACGGCGCAGCTCCAAGGTGGGCTGGGCGCGGGCATGGTGGAAATCTACGATGTGACCGGAGCGGCCCGACTGACAAATTTGTCGACGCGGGCGAGAGTGGAGGCGGATCGGTCGTTAGTGATTTCAGGTCTGGTGGTTTCCTCAAACGGAGGCGCGCGGCAATTGCTGATCCGGGCGGTGGGGCCGACGTTGGGCGAATATGGGGTGAATGGGGCGTTAGGTGATCCCGCGTTGGCGATTGTGCGGGCCAGTGATGGGGTGCAGTTGGCGTCTAATAACGATTGGGCGGTGGACGGAGATCCCGCGAAATTGGAGGAAGCTTTCCAAACGGGGGGAGCTTTTCCGCTGGAAAGGAGCAGTTCGGATGCGGCAGTGATCATGGATCTGCCGGCGGGGGTTTACACCGTGCAGGTGAGTGGCGCGAACGGGACGGAAGGCCCGGCGCTCATCGAGATCTACGATTTGACGCCGGCGGAAGGCAATCTGGTGAGCGCGAGTGCGCCGGTGCCCTCGACGGAATCTCAAGCGGGAAGCACGCCGGGTAAGATTACTTTTACGCGAGTGGGACCAGTAGATGAGGCCGTGACGGTTAGTTTTATGATCAGCGGCTCCGCGGTGAGTGGAGCGGATTACGCGGTGTTGCCGACTAGTGTGGTGATTCCGGCGGGTTCGGCAGCGGCGTCGATTGAAGTCGTGCCGGCGCTTGAGTCGCCCAGTTCGGATTTAGCCAAAACGGTGACGGTCAATGTCGTGCCGGGGGAGGGTTACGATCTGGGAGTTTCGGATGTGGCCACGGTGACGATATTCTTCACGCCGGGAGAGCTTTATATCGCGACCTTGCGCCCAGCGGAATCGGCGGGAATTTCCACCGGATACGGCACGGCTACGCTGCAACTTTCCAAGGATGAGTCCCGGGTAATCATTAACATGAGTTTCGCCAATCTGAGTTCTCCGCAAACGGTGGGTTATGTGCGTCTCGGCACGCCCGGCGATGCGGGCCCCTACCTTTATCGATTGGATGCGGGGCAGGTGGATAACCTAGAGCGGGCGATTGAGCCAACGGGCGATTTAAGCAGTGCCGATATTCTCACCGCGCTCAAGGAAGGTCGATTCTATGTGAGTATAGAGACCGCGACTAACCCTACGGGAGAATTGGTGGGATCGTTTGTCCGTAGCAGTGGTTCCCAAACCTTTACGACTCCTACGGCGCCGCCGGCGGTGAGTCTGGCTTTGGACAACGATGGTTCCGCGGCCCGTTTTCTGACTCAGGCGACTTTTGGTCCGCGACTCGAGGAGGTGGCCGAAGCGCGGGCGATGGGCGTCGATGCTTGGATCACGGCGCAGCTGGCGAAACCGATTTCAAATCATCGGACAATGACGATGGCAGAGTTTGCCAGGGATCCGACTGGTGGACGGAACATGGATAGGCGACCAGGGACGGTGCATCGGGATTCGGCGTGGTGGAAAATTGCTATCGATGGCGATGACCAACTGCGTCAACGGGTGGCCTTTGCCCTCAGCCAAATTTTTGTGGTATCGGTCGAAGTTGCGCAGCTCAACAATTGGCAAGAAGGGGTGGCGCACTACTACGATCAATTGGCGCAGGGGTCGTTTGGTAATTATCGAGACCTGCTGGAGACCGTGACGCGCAGTCCGATCATGGGCATCTACCTGAGTCATATCCGTAACGCGAAAGCGGATCCGGAAACGGGCGCGGTGCCGGACGAAAATTACGCTCGCGAAGTCATGCAGTTGTTCACGATCGGACTTAATAAGCTGCAACCCGACGGGACGTTGCAACTCAACCCGTCCGGCTTACCCATCGCGACCTACAACAATGAAACCATCCAAGAGATGGCTAAAATCTTCACGGGCTGGGCATTCGCTTCCGCCAATACGACTAATCCGAATCTTTTCCGTCGGAATGGGGGTAACTACATCGATGGGATGTCGCTCTTTCCTGACTTTCATGAGCCCGGACCCAAAACGATCATTTCCGGCATCGAATTGCCGGCCGGACAGGGCGGTGATGCCGATTTGAGGATGACATTGGATGCGCTTTTCGAGCATCCCAATACCGGTCCATTCATTTCCCGCCGACTGATCCAGCGTTTGGTGACGAGTAACCCGACGCCGGACTACGTTTACCGCGTGGCCCAGAAGTTTGCCGATAATGGTGCCGGGGTGCGAGGGGATCTCGGGGCGGTGGTGCGGGCGATTCTGGCTGATTATGAAGCCCGCTCGAGTGATGTCGCGGCAGTCCCGGGATTCGGCAAATTGCAGGAGCCTCTCCTGCGCATGACCAACCTGTTTCGAATCGCGCCGGCTTCGTCCAACGATGGTCGAATTGATCTCCGGAATCTTGATCGTGACTTTGGTCAACAACCCCTCGGGTCTCCGACGGTCTTCAATTTTTTCGAGCCTGATTATGTGAAACCGGGATCGTTGGCGGCCGCGGGTCTGTTTGCGCCGGAATTTCAAGTGCTGACCGATACGACGGCGATCACTGGAGCTAATGTGATTTACGCGCACTTGTTCGGGGCGCCGGCGGGAGTCCAGGCCGACGTGACGCCATTGCTCCCCCTGGGGGGGCAGCGTGACGAGTTGATCGCACGGCTCAATTTGCTCCTCGCCGCAGATTCGCTTTCCCCGACGACCGTCGATCACTTGAAGGCGGCGTATGATGCTTTGCCGAGTAGTCTTTCGAATCTTAATCGGGTGCGGACGATGGTTTATCTGATCATGATGGCCCCTGATACTTTGGTGCAGCGTTAACCTTAATTTTTTATATAACCCATGTCCGACGTTGTTTCAGATTATTCTCGCCGCAAATTTCTCGGAGCGTGTTGTGCTGCCGTAGGATCGACCGGTATGCTTTCCGCCCTCAGTCAGCTTCGTTTGATGGGAGCGGTGGCGGGTTCGGATAGTGGTGCGTCGGACTACAAGGCGCTGGTTTGTCTGTTCCTCGCCGGTGGCAATGATGCCAATAATCTACTCGTGCCGAATGATTTCGCAGGCTACGCGGCCTACGCGGCGGCTCGCACCACGCTGGCGTTGCCGAACGAGGGATTGTTGGGGATCTCACCCGTTCGTTCAGATGGACGTAGTTTTGGGCTGCACCCCTCGATCCCGGGATTGCAGGAACTATTCGTGGCGCAAAAAGCCGCGCTGCTCGCGAATGTAGGCACCCTGGTGCAACCGACGACTCAGGCCCAATATCTCGCCCGGTCGGTGCCTTTACCTCGCCAGCTCTTTTCGCACAACGACCAGCAGGTGCAGTGGCAAAGTAGTATCCCGGATCGCCCGTTCACTTCGGGCTGGGGTGGTCGTCTCGCGGATATGACCAACGCCTTTAACGAGAATCCTGGTCTTTCGATGTCGATCAGTATGGACGGACAAAACTCGTTTCAGGTTGGGAAATCACTGGCTCAGTTCAGTGTGAACCGCAACGGCGTGAGAGGCCTGACTGGGACTACCGGAGACGCCGGCGCGGTGCGGATGAACGCGCTTAAAGGAATGTTTGATCAGGATGCAGATGGTCTTTTTGAAACGGCGTTTGGGGGGCTCACGTCCTCAGCGATCGACACGAGTGCAATCCTCGGAGAAGCCTTGGAGGGGGTGCCCGAACCAACAAATTTCCCCGAAGGCCGACTAGGCGACCAGTTGAAGATGGTTTCCCGCTTGATTCAAGTTGCGCCGAATTTTGGTCTCAAACGTCAGGTCTTTTTTGTGCGTTTGGGTGGTTGGGATCTGCATGATAACCAAATCGAGGCGCATGCTACCTTATTGGGTGGGGTGAGTGAAGCGATGAAAGCATTCTATGACTCCACCGTGAGTTTGGGAGTGGCCGATAAGGTGACCACGTTCACCGCTTCGGACTTCGGACGCACGTTCAACACTAATGGAGATGGTTCTGATCACGGTTGGGGCAGCCATCATATTGTGATGGGTGGGGCAGTTAAGGGCGGCGATATTTACGGGAAGGTGCCGGTGCTCGAGATTGATGGGCCGGATGACACGCGTCGTGGTCGTTGGATTCCGACGACCAGTGTCGATGAATATGCGGCGACCTTGGCGGGTTGGTTTGGCGTGAGTGAAAGTAATCTCCCGATCGTATTACCGAATATTGGTCGGTTTGCGTCGACCGATCTCGGGTTCATGACATGAGCCCAAGAATGCGGGTTGGCGCCGGGGCCTTAGTGGTCGCGTTGGGCTTAGGCGTCTTGGGAAATTGGTGGCAGAGTCCGAGCGAGAGCTTGGGAAAGGTGGATCGGGGCAGTTCTCTAACCGAACGAGGGGGGGGCGGGACCGAAGTGCCGGCGGCATCGGCCTCGATCACGGCGTCACGAAGTTATGCGGAAGATTATCCTTTGGTGGAGGGCCTGCTTGATCCGGCTGGATCGGTGGAACGCGATCTCGAGATCGTGGCGCTCTTGTTCGAGGGGTGGCAGTCAAACTTTCCCGGGGAGGGGAATCCGGTGGGTGAGAATGTTGAAATCACGGCGGCGTTGCTGGGACAAAATCGGTTCAAGCTCGATTTGTTGCCGGCCGACCATCCTGCGATCAATGCTGCCGGCGAATTATGTGATCGATGGGGCACGCCGCTATTTTTTCATCAACTTTCGGGGTCTGAAATGGAGGTGCGCTCGGCGGGTCTCGATCGAGAATACCATACCGATGATGATGTGATTTCGTCCCCTTAGAAGTCGTCTGGGTTGGGGGGAAGGTGCCTAAATCGGGAGACCGCCTCACGCGGAAATTGGTGGAGTATGTCGGCGAGGGTGACGCCGGTGAGTCGGACGCGTTTTTGGCGGGCGCTGCAACCCGATGCTAGGGAAACCGCTGTTCGAGGTATGCCTAGAATATCGGATAGAAACCGGCAGAGCTCGTCGTTGGGTTTTCCATCTACGGGTGGGGCTTTGAGGCGGATTTTAAGCGCATCGCCCAGCCAACCCACCACCTCGCTTTGGCGCGCATGGGGCACGGCTTTGATGGCGAGAATGCACTCAACCGCAGAGCTCATCTTGGGAGGGGAAATTGAACGATAGGACCAGCCCTTTTCATGACCGCCTAGTCCGAACTTTGGACGAGGGCTTGATCCAGTGCGGCGATGATTTGCGCGGCAGGTTCGGTGCCGACGGAGAGGCGTAGGAGGTTGGGATCGATTCCGCTCTGGGCGAGCGAGTCGCGGCCCGATGGACTGGTGACTAAATCATAGTGCGCGAGATAAATGAAGGGGCAGATTAAGGTCTGCTTCATGCCAAAACTGGGGCCTTTCGGCAGTGTGAGTTGATCGTAAAATGGAGCCAAGGGACCTTTGACGGTGAAGCTGATCATGCTGCCCACATGTTGGGGACTGCGGGCGATTTTAAGGTAGTTGTCGCGCGTGGGTTCTCGCATCGACCAATAGACCTGATCGATGGCGGGATGTTGGTGGAGAAACGTCACGACCTGCGCAGCAGTGGCGTTGGTCTGATCAATGACAGATTCGTAGTCCTCGATTTGTGCGGCCAGCCGAGAGAGGTCGCGGGAGTAAATTGAGTCGCTGCGCTCATTGATCTGCTGACGGAGCCAATCGGCGTCGGGGCCGACCGGGTTAATAATGGTGACGCCGGCAATCACATCGCCGTCGGACGCGGCATATTTGGTGAGGCTGTTGACGATCAAATCGGCGTGCGGAAGCACTGTAACATTGAACGGCGAGACTAGCGTCGGGTCGACGACAAGACGGCCGCCATGGCGGTGAATCATTTGGGCCACCGCGGGGAGGTCGGCGGTTTGGATGAGCGGATTGGTGGGGGCTTCGGTGACGAGCCCCGCGAGTCGATCCCCGGCGGCGGCGCAAGCGGCGTCGAGGGCCGAGAGGTCGGTGACGTCGACGAGATGAATATAGTCCTGAGCGGAGGTACTGAAGCGTTTGAGTTGGGCGATCGTATCGAGGTAGAGCCACCCAAATTGGATCCAGACCGTGCGCCCGCGGGAGGTCTGGAGATCGGCGAGGGAACGCCACGCGGCGTGGAAGGCGTTCATCCCTGATGGCGCGAGGATTATGTCTGATTTTGTGGTGCCCGGGTAGGCCCGTAGTAGCGTGGCTTGGACCTTGGAAAGTGGATCGGTCAGTTGGAGAGATTCTGGGGCGAGAGGGGCGATGCGGCCCCGGGCGGCGAGGTGATCCTCGGCCTCGCGTGAGCTGAGAAACCCACCGGTGTTTTGTAGGTAGGTTTTGGCGTGGTTCGCGATGGTTGAATGGGGGGGGTGGGCGACGCCGTGCAATCCGGCGTGATCGATGATGACGACTGGACTCGTTTTGATTTCGGCAGCGAGGGCTTTTGCGGCGGTGGCGGAGCAGGTGAGCCAAATTTCGTGATTTTCGAGCGCGAGCTCGGTCGCGAGTTCGGCCCCGAGTTGGCGATTAAATGGGTGCACCACGAAGCGGGGGTAGCCACTGCCCATGCAAGCGATCACCGCGGGGTCTTTTTCCTCGTAGCCAATGACATCGGCCATGGTCGGCAGACTACACGACACCGCGTGGGTGGTGTCGGGAATGGATCGACCAAGGGGAATTGGAGCAAAGGCAGGCATGTGGTGGAGCGCAGACCTTGGCCACTCGCGGCTTGGTATGGCAATCCCCGGCGAAACGATCACCTCATCATTTTCGGCCAAATCGGGCCGAATTTCCATTAAAGGAGGGGGAACTCAAATGTAACGGTCAGTCCCCGTTTGGGGCGGCTATCCAGTTGCCATTGCCCGGCTAGGGCGCGAGTGAGATCGCGGGAGAGTTTGAGTCCATAACCACCGCTCGCCTCATCTTTATCCAGGGCTGCGACTTGGTTCTCCGTAAGACCCATGCCAAAATCGGTTACTTTGATGGTAAAGGTGGATTCGTTGGCGGAGAGCGAAATATCGATCGGTTCACTGGATAGGGAAAAGCGGCAGGCGTTATCGATTATCTCGGAGACCGACTTGATGAGTAGATCAATATTTACCGTTGCGGTAAGGGGGGCGAGCTCGAGTCGCAGGGTTTTGAGGCGATGATGGCGGCGAGCCATTTGTCGGGCGGCATTTGCGAGTCGGTCATCGAGCGAGACGGATTCGGGAGGATTGATGGTGAGGCTGCCGTCTTGAAGGCGAGAGTAGAGCACGAAGTTCTCGAACCGCTGATTGAGGGTTTCTGCTCCGCTGATGATATCGCGAGCGAACTCAGAGATATCGGAAGGCGTCATGATGTGGGCGTCGCCTTCGATAACGGAGGCACAGCCGATGATCTCGTGGAGAGAATCGACGAGGTTATCGGGCAAGATGGCACCGGTGTGGCGGTGCTTTGCCATGAGTTCTTGATGGGCAGCTCGGCGCCGAATTTGGCTACGTTCGAGATGATGTTCGATTGTGGAAACAAGGTCGCCCACTTTGATGGGTTTTGCCAAATAGTCATCAGCGCCGGATTCCATGCCTTTGCGCATGTCGTCGAGATCGGCGTTGCCGGTGATGAGGATGATGGGAGTGGAGGCGAGACCAGGGATTTCGCGGAATGCCTTCACGGCCTCGTGGCCACTAATACCGGGCATCCGGACGTCCGACAAAATGACGTCGGGGTGGTGCGCTCGAGCGACTCGAATGCCCTGATCACCGTCATACGCAACATGGACCCGGAAGCCTTCACCGGCGAAAAGAGCACTGAAGGTTTCGCAAATCTCTTTTTCGTCGTCGATGATCAGAATGGAAGGCATGGGAAAGATTGGTGGTTGGGCTGGAGCCTGGAAGAATTCGCGATCAAAGGCGACGTCAGATATTATTATTCGAAATAGGGATGGGGGTTGAAAATTCGCGAGCTCACGTGAGCATCCGCGGTTATGAAATTGGTTTCTTGGAATGTAAATGGACTCCGAGCGGTTTTGAAAAAGGGGTTTCTCAACTTTATGGATGAAGCGCAGCCGGACGTGCTTTGCCTACAAGAAACGAAGTGCCAGCCGGGGGATGTGGAAAATGTGGAGTGGCCGTTCGGTTACGAGGTTCATTTTAGCGCGGCAGTGAAGAAAGGCTACAGTGGCACGGCGGTGTTTTCACGGGCGCCCACGTTGTCCGTGACCGAAGGGATCGGTAGCGCTGAACATGATCAGGAGGGGCGCACGCTGACGGTGGAGTTTGAAGATTTCTATCTCGTGAATGTGTATGTCCCCAATGCGCAGCACGAATTGGCCCGTTTACCTTATCGGCAACGATGGGATGCCGACTTCCTCGCTTATCTGCAGAAGTTGGAGCAGACGAAGCCGGTCGTGACCTGTGGTGATCTCAACGTGGCGCACCAGGAAATCGATCTCGCTCGGCCCAAGGCAAATGGAGGGAATCCGGGATTTTCCAACGAGGAGCGAGCTGGGTTAGACGCGTTTTTGGACCACGGGTTTATCGATACGTTTCGTGAGTTTGAGCAGGGACCAGACCATTATTCTTGGTGGACCTATCGAGCCGGGGCCCGCGGTCGAAATATCGGATGGCGCATCGACTATTTCTTGGCTTCCGCAGCGTTAAAGTCGCGCTTGGAGAGTGCCTGGATCAGCCCGGAAGTCATGGGCAGTGATCACTGTCCCGTGGGATTAGAACTAAAATGAAATCGGATACCCCCAAAGTTTCCCCGGCTCCGACCCCTTCGCTCTGGGCCAGACCAGCGGCGTCCAGCGTGCACGGGTCCGGGCTTTATGCGACCACGCCGATTCCCCAAAACACGCGGGTTATCGAATACGTGGGTGAACGGATTACGAAAAAGGAGTCCGATCGACGCGATACGGCGCGACTTAAGCGCCAAGATGAAGGCGATGACGGTTGCGTGTATGTTTTCGAAATCAATCAACGTTACGATATTGACGGCGATGTGAGCTGGAATACGGCGCGGCTCATCAATCATTCGTGTGAACCGAATTGTGAGACGGAAAATACCCGGGGACATATTTGGATTACAGCGGTGCGCGATATCCAGGAAGGGGAAGAATTGAATTACGATTACGGCTTCGATTGGTCCGTCTGGGAGGATCATCCTTGTCGGTGCGGGGCACCGTCGTGTGTCGGTTATATCGTCAAGAAAGGGCAGCGCTGGCGAGTGCGGCGGGTATTGGAGCAGCGTGCGAAAAAGTGATGCACAAGGGGGCTGGCAAAATGGTTGAGCGCAGGTGAGCTTACGCGAGCCGATGGATCCGACCGACCAGAACTTAAAAACTCTATTGATGAAGGACCCCGCCCGCTCATTGGCGGTGGCGGAAAGCCTCACCACTGGTCATGTGCAAGCGCGTATCGGAGCGATTTCGGGGGCGTCCCTTTTTTTTCGAGGCGGCGTGACGGCCTACACTTTAAAGGCCAAGGTGGAGTTGTTGGGGGTCGATCGGGAGGGAGCAGAACGGTGCGATTGCGTGAGCGAAACCGTGGCTTTGCAGATGGCGCGAGGCGTGACGAAATTATTTGAGGCGAATATTGGAGTGGCGACGACGGGATATGCGGAGCTCGATGCGGAAGCAGGGGTGAGCAGTCCGTATGCTTGGTGGGCGATTGTGGAACAGCTCCCAAATGGAGACCTTGCGGAACGGTCGGGGCGCGTCGTGACTCCGCTGCTTGATCGAGTCGCGGTCCAGGATCTTGTCACGGATAAGGTCTGGATGGCGTTGATGGATTATCTGCGCGCAATGGCAGAGCCGACCGGCTCGTCCTAGCATGAAGGTCTCGTCGATGGCGGCTCAGGTCGTGCGTGGGTTCGTCCAGGCCTTGGGGCGTTTTTATTACCCTCGGATTGAAGTGGGGGGATTGGGCACAGTGCCCAAGACCGGCCCGGTTCTCTTGGTCGCGAATCACCCCAACTCGGTGCTGAATCCCGTGATAGTAGGCATTGCGGCGGGGAGGCCGGTGACGTTTTTGGCGAAGGCACCGTTGTTTGAGGTGCCGGTATTTGGGCCATTGATACGCGCATGGGGCATGATCCCCGCGTATCGGGGCAAGGATAGCGTCAATCCGCGGGAGGAGGTGGCGAAGAACCTCGTATCGTTGGCGATCGCGGCGCGGGCGTTAGGGGAAAACGGTGGCACGGCGATGGGAGTATTTCCCGAGGGGGAGAGTCACGACGACCCCCAACTGGCGCTCGTGCGTTCGGGAGCCTCGCGGCTTGCGATGCGGGCGGTGGCGGCGGGCGTGCACGGATTGCAGATCGTGCCGATGGGCCTGAACTACGAACGCAAGGACCGGTTTCGAACGGCAGTTTGGGTGGAGGTAGGCGAGGCAATCGATGCGGACGAGTGGATGGCGCGACACGGCAATGAGGAGCGGGTGGCGATGCGAGCGTTGACTCCGGAAATCGATCGCCGACTTAAGCAAGTGGTGGTGCATCTCAACGATGCGACATGGCAGCCGTTGTTGGAAGAAATCGAGGGACTAATTCCGGCGGCCGGAGGGCTGCGGATTACCGGGGTGTTGCAAATGCGCAAGCGGGTGGCGGGAGCCATTAACGGGTTCTACCGTCGGGATGCGTCGAAGGCCGAGGAGCTCGCGGATCGAGTGCGGAAATGGCGGGCCAAACGCGAGGAAGCTGGGCTGGCGGTTGATGCGCGTTTTTTCCGCCAGCCGATGTGGCGGCGATCACTGGCCGTGTTCGTCGATGCGTTCCGGCTGCCGATGGCCCTGGGGTTGGGATTCTTAGGATTGGTGCATCATTTGCTGCCGCATGTGGTGGCGCGGATTTGGGCCGCGCGCTGGGATCACCCCGGGAAGGTGACGGTGGCGCTGCATCGATTATTGGTGGGGCTACCGGTGCATCTGACTTGGTATCTTGGCGTGACAATTTGGATGCTCTACACCTTCCAGCCTTGGGTCGCCTGGGGGTGGTTGGCGTTGATGCCTTGGGCGGGTTTGTGCACGGTCTGGGTGGGGCGCCGGTTGCGGGTGGTGATTCCATTGTGGTGGGCGGAGGCCACGTTGTTGTTGCAGCGCGAACGGGTGGCGGAGCTGCGCGAGGAGCGGAAAGGCCTGGTCGCATCGCTGGTGGCGCTGGCCGACGAGTATCCCGACGTGCTCGCCGAAGGTCGGCGATCGCGCCTCGTGAAACCGCCGTGGTGGTTAACGCTATTGGTGGCGGCGACGTTGGGGGGGATCACCACAATTTTGGGAGGATGGTTAATGCGCGATCGGCCGTTGGAGTGGTGGCGAACGGATGGTCCGGCGTTACATGCGATGGTGCCAGCAGTGCTGGATGATCGGTTGCGAAGCGATGAGCGGGGACTGGAGGCGGTCATAGATGGCTTGAGCGGACTGGAGGCACGATTTCGGGTATTTGAAAATCAGTTACTCGCAGGAGAGCGCAGCTATTATCGACCTGAGGATGACGATGAAATACGGCGAATGTTGGTTTCGTATTTAAGTTACCGAGCAGCCTTGCTGCGCACGATTTGGGGTTACCAGCGTTTTGAGCAACTCACGGATGAACCGACCCGACTACGGGCCCTGTTGCTGCACTACACCGCGGCGGCAGTGCTCTACGATTATTCCGCTCGGTTTGTCTTAGCGTTCGAAACGAGTGAGGAGGCTCAACGAAAGTTAAATGAAGGTGAGCCTCGCTGGGATTTACCGCCGGGAACTTACGATCGTATTCGCGCAAATTTGGCAAATATCGCCCATCGAAAATGGTTGGAGGCGGGGTGGCAGCATTACCACGAGACGCTGCCGGCGTGGACGGCGGCGGGTATGGGACCGGTGAATGGGGGCCGCGCGGCGAATTTTCATGATGCGATCATCGAGGCGGGACGTCGCACGGCATCCCTGAGTGAACAGATTATGCGCTACAAGATGAAGACGGCATTTGCGGAGGTGAAGGAGGTGGCGGGGGGCAGTTATTATCGGGCGAGTGCAGCGATCTCGTCTTTGATTGGTGACGCGAAGATCCGGGCTCCACGCAATAATCAGTCACTGGTTACGCCTGAGTTGATGGAGCGTCTGCGGCCTATGTTGCAGCCCGGTGACGTATTGATCGAGCGTCGCAATTGGTATTTGTCCAACGCGTTTCTACCGGGGTATTGGCCGCATGCGGCGTTGTATGTGGGCACACCGGACGATCTAAAAGCGATGGGGCTCGATCAGAATCGAGAGGTGGCGGCGAAGCTGGCCGAGTTTTCAGGCGGGGATGCCGCCGGTCATGGGTTTGCGATAATCGAGGCCATGAGCGAAGGCGTGGTGTTTACTTCGTTGGAGCATTCGGTGGGCGAGGCCGATGCGGTGGCGGTATTACGGCCGCGGCTTTCGGAGGCGCAGAAGCAGGCGGCGATCGCGCGGGCGTTTAGTCATGCGGGTAAACCGTATGATTTTGATTTTGATTTTTTCAGCAGCGACAAGCTGGTGTGCACCGAAGTGGTGTATCGCGCTTACGGGGACGAACTGACGTTACCGCTGCAGGATATTTTGGGTCGGCAAACATTGCCGGCGATTGGGATCGTGCGGGCTTGGGCGGAGCCGACGGAGAGCGGGCCAGAGTGGGACTTTGTGGCGTTTCTTGATGGAAATGAACGCACGGGTAGCTGCACGTGGGCAGACGAGGAGGCGTTGAAGGAGTCGCTGGAGCGTCCTGCGCTCACGTGGTTCAATTGACACCGGGCCCGAAAAAGCCCGGGACCGATTGCGGCGCCGGGCTTGGGTGGAAAGGAAGAGGCAAGGAGCCGGAGCTTATTGGGTGATTTGAGTGACAAATTCCACGAGATGGTTGGTCTCGGGCTGACTAGGCACCCAGTCGCCTTGGAGGAGCTCTGGCAGCGTGTAGCGCGTATTGTAGTAGCTGCGGATGGCGTTGTTATTGGCTTGAAGCCAGCCGCCGCGAACGGAAACCCCCGCGAAGAGACCTTTGTTCTTGGCGTAGACGAGGACCGGGGTGTCGAGCATCGATCGCGTGATGCGCTCGGCTTCGGCAGCCTTTGGACCGGCGACGGCCTTGGCATCTACCCCGATGTTGAAGCGACCTTTGTAGAGAATTCGTGGCGTCGCTTCGTCGGTGAGAATATAGACGGTTTCGATAGCGGTGCCCCCGGCTTGGAGGCCGAAGCTGGCCTCGCCGGCGTTGAGCATGCCGGGATTGCTCCAGGTGCCGTCGGCCCGTTTGGCGAGGATTACGCCGTAGCCGTCTTTCAGGCCAAAGAAAAATCCGGCCTTAAATTGGTTGGTAATGATGATGGCCTTGGCCTCGCGCAGCACTGCCTGAGGGATGGCGTAGCGGGGATCTTCCATGAATTCGCGGAGGATGGCTTCACAGGATTCGAACCGCGTGACATAGTCATCGCGCGAGAGGGCGCGCTCGGCTTGAATTGCGGTGGTGGCAAAGAGGGTAATAAGGACGATGGAAAGGAATCGCTTCATAACATTAACAATGATGGGTCGAACTATGCACGGTAGGAACGGCTTGGAAAGCGTTGATTGGGAAAGGAGGAAAAACCAAACGGGCTGCTGGCACGTGGTCTGGGGGTGGACATCGGGGAGACAGGAAAGTTCTCAATCCAACTCGCGGGCGGTGAGATCGTCTTCATCCCAGCCAAAGTAGTGGCCGAGCTCGTGAAGGAAGGTGACATGGACCTCGTCGATGAAGACAGGACGCTGGCGCTCGGCGTAGTCCCAGATATTGCCGAGGAAGAGTAGAATCTGAGCGGGAACATCATCCATTGCCTCGCCGTGAGGAGGGCCGACGAAGAGGCCAAGGATATCGGGCTCAAATTCAGTTCCGAGAATCGCGGGGGTAGGAAACTCGTGTAAATGCACGGGGATGCCGGCGGCGTGGGGGCGCAATTCGGCGGGTAGGGCCTCGAGGGTGTCGAGGATTGTCTGGTCGGCGAGGGCTTCGAGCTGGGAATAAGTCACGGTGGAACAACGGAGCGAGGGTGGAGCGAGGGTGGATCGACAGTCATGGTTAAATTAGACGATTCCTGAGGGTTGGCTATTCTAGTTTATTCGTGTGCAGTCGTGTTTTTAAGCATGGAACCACGAAGAATTGCAGTTATTGGAGGCGGTGCGGCGGGATTTTTCTCGGCGATCGCCGCGGCAGATACTGATCCGAACGCTCGGATCTCGATCTTCGAGTCGACGGTGCATCCGTTGACCAAAGTGCGCATCTCGGGGGGCGGCAGATGTAACGTGACGCATGCTTGTTTTGAGCCTCGAGAGTTGGTGAAACGATATCCCCGGGGGTCTCGTGAGTTGATCGGACCCTTAAATCGATTCGGACCGCGTGACACGGTGGCTTGGTTTCAGGCGCGAGGAGTGGAGCTCAAAACAGAGAAGGACGGGCGGATGTTTCCCACCACGGATGATTCGGGCACGATCGTGGATTGTTTGCAGGGGGCAGTGCGGGAGGCGGCGATTGCGGTGAGGTTGCGAACTCCGGTGCGGGAGTTGGTGCGCTACGCGAGCGGTGAATTTACCCTGACGTTGGGTGATGGGAGTTCGGAGAACTTTGACCGAGTGATTATCGCCACGGGAGGGACCAAGGTCGCGGGCGGATTTACGCTGGCGGAATCGGTGGGTCACAAGATCGAGCCTTTGGCCCCGTCGTTGTTCACTTTTCTAATCGGTGACGAGCGGTTGCGGGGGCTGGAGGGGCTGGCGGTGGCGAGCGCGGTGGCGAGTGTGCCGGGGACGAAGTTGAGTGAGACGGGCCCGGTTTTGGTGACGCATTGGGGGTTGAGCGGACCGGCGATTTTGAGGCTCTCGGCATGGGGCGCGCGGGAGTTGGCGAATCATGACTATCGTTTTGCGGTGCGGATTGGCTGGACGGGGGATGATAACGTGGACCGGGTGCGGGCTGCGCTACAGGATGGGCGAAGTGAATTGGCCAAGAAGCAGATTCATAACGCGAATCCCGTGGGGCTGCCGGGACGCTTGTGGGAGCGTTTGGTGGCGTCGGCGGGCATCGCCAAAACTACGATTTGGACGTCGTTACCCAAACAATCGATGACGGCGTTGGCTCAGGCGGTGGCGGCGACTGAATTTGAGGTGAGAGGCAAGAGCACGAATAAGGAGGAGTTTGTGACCTGTGGAGGCGTGCGGTTGAAGGAAATCGATTTTAAGACGATGGAGAGTCGGCTTTGTCCGGGGCTGCATTTTGCGGGAGAGGTCATGGACATCGACGGCATCACCGGGGGATTTAATTTCCAGTCGGCGTGGACGACCGGGATTTTGAGCGGGCGCGCCGCGGCGACTCCGTCTCCCTAAGTAAGACCGGATCTTCGCCGGTCGAATTTTCGGCTGCGCTCTGGCGCGCCACGACCGCTGGCTCAGGGCGAAGGAAGTAAGCGCCTTTGTAGCCATAGTGGTTAGAACTGGCCGGGTGCTGAGATTTAGCGGGAGGGCTTTGAGGGGAGTTGGAAAGAAGCGGGGGGGCTTGCTCCCGGGCGCGGGGGTGTCATGCAGGTTGGCGTGCCCACTTATTTTGAGCTGCTCGCGTTGATAGCCCCGATTTTTTTGCTGATCGGAGTGGGCTCCGTGGCGCGGTTTTTGGGGTGGATGACTCCGGAGACCGATGCGGGATTGTTGAAGATCGTGCTCAATGTTTTTTACCCGGCGCTGATCTTCAAAAGCGTGTTGGGGAATCCGGCGTTGGCCGATCCGCGAAATGTCTTTTGGCCTCCGGTCGTTGGGTTTGTGAGCATGGGGGGAGGGATATTGTTGGCGTGGTGGATCGGCCGGTCGTTGGGATTTTCGAAAGGAAAGGGGCTCAGGACCTTCGCGTTTGCCGTGGGAATTTTCAACTATGGTTACATCCCGATTCCGCTCATGGAATCGCTCTTTGGGCGCGAGAGTATCGGAGTATTGTTGGTGCATAACGTGGGTTGTGAAATCGCGATTTGGACGGTGGGGGTGTTGGTGTTATCGGGGCTCTCGTTCCGTGATGGCTGGAAGCGGTTGATCAGTGGTCCGGTGATTGCCTTGGCCGCGGCGGGAGTGGGGAATCTGCTCAATATCGATGCGGTGATGCCGGAGGCCGCGAACCGAACGATTGCGATGGCGGCGGCGTGTGCGATCCCGGTGGCGTTGGTTGCGATCGGTTCGACGCTGGCGGAATTCTTGAGTAAGCCATCGCAGTTATTCTCTTGGCGGGTGACGCCCGCGGCGTGCGCGTTGCGACTGGTCTTGTTCCCGGCCCTTATCCTGGGCTTAGCGAAAATCTTGCCGGTGAGTCAGGAACTCAAGCGGGTCATGATGGTGGAAGCGGCGATGCCGGCGGGCATGATCCCAATTTTGATCGCCCGGCACTATGGAGGGAAGCCGTTGACGGCGGTGCAGGTGGTGATTGGCACGACGGTGGTGGGGCTGGTCGCGATCCCGTTGTGGTTGCGTATCGGGTTGGCGTGGATCGGTTGACGCGATAGCGTCGGCGCGCCTTGATCACTGGCAATGGAATGGATTGCTGACCCCCAGATTTGGATTTCGCTGCTCACGCTCACGGCTCTCGAGGTCGTGCTGGGAATCGATAACATTATCTTCATTTCGATTCTTGCGGGTAAACTACCGGCGGATCAGCAGGACAAGGCACGGAAGACCGGGTTGATGTTGGCGCTGGTGACCCGGATTCTTTTGTTGATGAGTATCTCGTGGTTGATGGGGCTCACAAAGCCATGGTTCACCCTGCCGTTGCTCGATCATGCGGTTTCCGGGAAGGACCTGATATTACTGATCGGAGGACTGTTCCTAATCGGGAAAAGTGTGGTGGAGATTCACGAGAAGCTGGAGGGGGATGATGGGCACGCGACGGCGTCGCTTAAACGGGCGACCTTCCAGGCGGTGATCGTGCAAATTCTACTGCTCGACGTCGTATTTTCGTTGGATTCGGTGATCACCGCCGTCGGGATGGCTGACGTGTTGGGGGTAATGATCGCCGCGGTCGTGATCGCGATGGGCATCATGCTTTGGGCGGCGAAGGATATCAGTGATTTCGTGAACCGGCATCCGACGTTGAAGATGTTGGCGCTGAGTTTTCTGATTCTGATCGGGGTGATGTTGGTGGGCGAAAGCATGGGGCAGCACATTCCGAAAGGGTATATTTACTTCGCGATGGCGTTCGCCTTTGGGGTCGAGATGTTGAATCTCAAACTTCGCGGCGAAGGAGCGAAGCCGCCGCCGGTCGAGTTGAAGCAACCTTACCGGTAGGCGAGCGGGGAGTGAACCGGTTTAGTCCGTCGGTATTGTGAAGAACGGATTGCGGGTTGGTTTGATTTGTGCATCAGGTTGAGCATGCAATCCAAGTTTATACTTCGGGCGGGGCTTTTAGTTCTCGCGGTTGGTTTTCTGAGTGGCTGCGCAAGCTCCGCCAACAAGAAAGATAACAACACCGAGTATGAATACATCAAGGTGACGGGAAGTAACCTCCGGGTTAAGGTCAAGAAGGGGGAGAGTTACGAGGGCGGCACGGTCGGTGTCGGCTCCATGGCAGCTCCCGATGTGCACGATACTCCTGGTGGCCAAGTGGAAGCACCGGCCGGTGCCGACGGCGGTTAGTCAGCTGCTCCGGCAGGGTCCGCTGGTTGAGCGGTCGGAACGTTAAGCTTGGCCCGCAATCTTTTCGCCACGGCGGGCGGCGATGGCCCATTGGTAGGTCTGGACGTAGCGTTTGGCTGAAGCGCCCCAACTGAAATCCCGGGCCATGCCATTGAGGCGGAGTTGGCGATACTCGTTGGGGCGATCGTAGTAAGTCGCACAGGCCCAGCCGATGGTGTTGTAAAGTGCGAGAGCGGTGGCGTCTTTGAATTTGAATCCGGTGCCGCGCCCCGTGCCTTCTTCGAATTGTTCGACGGTGTCGACGAGTCCCCCAGTGGCGCGGACGATGGGCGGGGTGCCGTAGGCCATGGCGTAAAGCTGGGTGAGTCCGCAGGGCTCGGCGCGACTGGGCATAACGAAGAAATCGCTGGCGCCCTGAATTTGGCTGGCGAGGTTGCCGTTGAAGCCGACGTGAAGGCCGAGTTTTTGCGGATATTTTTGAGCCAAATCGCGAAAGACCTGTTCGATGTCGGGGTCGCCGCTGCCCAGCACGACGAATTGCACGTGCATGCGGTCGAGAATGAAAGGAAGCGCCTCGGCGAGTAGATCGAGCCCCTTTTGGGTGGCGAAACGAGAGACGACGCCGAACAGGGCAATGTGGGGATCGATGTCGAGGCCGAGTTGTTTTTGGAGAGCGGCTTTGCAGCCCGCTTTGCCGCCAAAATTGGCGGCGGAATAGTGATGCGGGAGTTTCGGGTCGGTGGCTGGATTCCAGATGGTTTCGTCGATGCCGTTGACGATACCGAGGAGGTCGGCGGCTCGGAAACGAAGCACGGCGTCGAGGCCGTAGCCGCCGGCGGCGGTTTTGATTTCTTCGGCGTAAGTGGGGCTGACCGTGGTGATCTTGGTCGAATGATAGAGCCCGGCTTTCATCATGTTGATCTTGCCGTGGGACTCGGTGCTGTCGGGGCGGAATTCCGACACGGGGATCCGGGCGAAATCCAACGCCCGGCGATCGCAGTAGCCTTGGTGTTCCAGATTGTGGATCGTGAAGACAGTCGCGGTGTGGCGGAGGGGACTGTTTCGCATCGAGGTGTTGAGCATCAACGGGATGAATCCAGTGGTCCAGTCGTGGCAGTGGATGACGTCGGGAATCCAGTCGAGTTGCAGGCAGAGTGTGAGGGCGCCGCGACACAGAAAGATGAAACGCAGGTCGTTGTCCGGGTGGTCTCCCCAAGGCCCCGCATAGACTTCGGGTCGGTCGAAAAATTGGCTGTGCTCCAACAAGTAGGCGGGAACATTGGAATTGGGGAGATGTGATTCCCAGGTGCGGCCCCAATGGGTGGCGACGCCGACCTCAACGCCGAGGGGGGTATCACGGGCGTTCCAGTCGTCGGAGATTTTTATGCTGCTGTAGGCGGGGCAGACGACGCGCACATCATGTCCCATCTTGACGAGGTCTTTGGGCAGGGCTCCGACCATATCGGCGAGTCCGCCAACTTTAACGAATGGTTCGATTTCGGGAGAGACAAATAGGACCTTGAGTGGTGACACGATGGGGGAGCGGAAAAAGTTAGCAGCGAAGAGTAAAGAGAAACCGCGTTACGAGAGTGATTCGAGGAGAGCTGGAAGATCGGTGATGGAGCCGAGCGGATGGAAAAGTGGACCGGACGGATCGCGGTCGGCCTGATCTAGAATCCAGGTATGGGGGTAGGGCACGTGGGCAGCGTGGGCGCCCAGTTCGAGGACGGGCAGGATGTCGCTTTTGATGGAATTGCCGACCATGAGAAATTCGGCGGGCTCGATGTGGTGGCGCTGGAGGACCCGCGCGTAGGTGGCGGGGTCCTTTTCCGTGACGACCTCTAGATCGGTGAAATGGGGGTCGAGATGGGAGAGGCTGAATTTACGAGACTGGTCCCGTAGATCGCCTTTGGTGATGATGAGCATGCGATAGCGCTGAGTCGCGGCGAGGGCCGAGACGGTTTCGGGCACGCCGTCGAGAATTTCAACCGGATGGTCCAGCATGTCGTGAGCGAGCGCGATGATTTCGCGAATCTCGCTCGCGGGGATATTACCGTCGCTGAGTTCAATGGCGGTCTCAATGGCGGATAGCGTGAAGCTTTTAATGCCGTAGCCGTAGCGGGACAGGTTACGACGTTCGGTGTCGTTGAGCGTATCATCGACCTTGGCCGCGTCGTGATAGTGGGAGAGCAATTCACAAAGTCGGCCATGAGTGGCGACGAATAGCGTCTCGTTGTGCCAAAGAGTATCGTCGGCATCGAAGCCGATGGTTTTAATCATGCCCGCGATGGTTAGGCGCGGGCACGGGAGACGAAAGCGAAAAGCGAGCCACGGCGGGTCGTGGCCGTCGACGGGGTCGGATTAGATGTCTGGGGCGAGTTCTGTAACGGAACGCTTGCGGCGACTCTCGAGGGCGGTGGCGCGTTTGCGCAGGCCGCGGTCGAGGCGGGAGACGAGTTCGTCAATGGATTTATAGCCGTTGTCCGCGGCGGCTTCGGCGACGATGTCGGGGCCGCCGATTTCGATACGGCCTTTGGCGACGAACTTAGCGCCGATGGCGCGCGAAGTGTCTTCTTCGAGATCGACCCGAACGCGCACGATGCGTGGTTCGTGGCGGAGGAGTTTGCCGACTTTGGTGGCGACGGCTTGTTTGAGAGCCTCGGTGAGGTCGAGGCGGATGCCGCTAATGATAATGCGTTCGTCGAGGAGATTGGCGGGGGGAATGGATTCGAGTTTCATCGTCCATAATAGACCCCAAAAAGCTCCGATCGGGTATTACAATCGGAGCTTCAGATTCTCGCCAGCGAAGGCGCGGAAAGAGAGAGGGCGGGGTGCCCGGCTGCTCAGACCTTGGGGATGTCGGCGTCGAGCTCGATCGGATGCGGGTGCTTCCGATTCTTGAGGCGCTCGGTAGCGCGTTTGCGGAGTCCGCGGTCGAGTTCACTGATCAGTTTGTCGATCGAGCCGTGAGCATCATCTCCGTTGGCGGAGGCGATGATATCGGGGCCGCCTATTTCGATTTGCCCCTTGGCGGTGAACTGGCCGTGGTGGGACTTGGTTTCGTGGTATTCGATGTCGACCCGGATGCGGTCGATTCGGGGCTCATGGCGGAGAAGCTTGGAGGCCTTTTCGCGGACGTGCGTTTTGAGCGAATCAGTCAGGTCTAAGTGGATACCGCTGATGATGAGTTTCTCGTCGAGGACTTCGGGGGGGACTTCTTGAATCATAGATTAGGGGTTAGTTTAGATTGGATATGAGGTAAGAATGGGACGGGTTGAGCGGGAGAGCAACGGTTTGGTGTATGCAAATATTGCTATTCGATGGTCCAGCCTAGGGAGACGACCCTATTTTCGCTTATTTATAGCGGTATTGAACCAATCGCCACCGAGGGAGGCGTTGCTATCTCGCCGAGGAGCGGGACGAGAATTACCCGGTCCCGCTCGGCGAGAATCGTTGTTTTCGCGGTGGTTGCCCCGGCTTGGTTTGGCGCCGAGTTCGGGTTGGGCTTTCATGGAGAGGGCGATGCGATTGCGGGGGAGGTCGATGTCGGTGACGGTGACCATGACTTTCTGGCCTGGCTTCACGTGCTCGGCGGGATCCTTGACGAAGGTATCGGCAATCTGACTGACGTGAACGAGACCATCTTGGTGCACGCCGACGTCGACGAACGCACCGAAGGCGGTGACATTGGTCACGATGCCGGGGAGCTTCATGCCGATCTTAAGGTCCTCGGGTTTGCTCACTTTGGCATCGAATGAGAATGCCTCAAATTTCTCGCGGGGATCGCGGCCAGGTTTAGCGAGCTCGGCCACGATATCTTGAAGCGTGGGGAGGCCGACATCGGTCGAGACGTAGTCCTCGAGTTTGATGCGTTGGCGGAGTTTTTTATCGGCGATCAGATCCTTCACCGTCACGCTGAGATCGACCGCCATCCGCTCGACAAGCTTGTAGCGTTCGGGGTGAACCGCAGAAGAATCGAGTGGGTGTTCGGCGTCGCGAATCCGGAGGAAGCCCGCGGCCTGTTCGTAGGCTTTGGGGCCGAGGCGGGCAACGTCGAGGAGTTCGGCGCGGGACTTGAAAGGGCCGGCGGAATTGCGACGCTCGACGATAGCGGCGGCGGTGCTGGCATTGAGACCGGAAACGTAAGCGAGGAGCTGTTTGGAGGCGGTGTTGAGCTCGACGCCGACGCCGTTCACGGAGCTGACGACGGTATCGTCGAGCGAACGACGCAGCGCGGTCTGATCGACGTCGTGCTGGTATTGGCCGACACCGATCGATTTGGGATCGAGCTTCACGAGTTCGGCGAGCGGATCCATGAGGCGACGGCCAATAGAAACGGCACCGCGAACGGTGAGATCGTGGTCGGGGAATTCCTCGCGAGCGACTGCGGAAGCCGAGTAGATGGAGGCGCCGGATTCGTTGACGAGGACCACCGTGATGGAGGGCGGCAGCTTGAGGCCGCGCACAAAATCTTCCGTTTCACGGCCGGCGGTGCCGTTGCCGATCGCGATGGCCTCGACCTTGAAGAAGTCGACGAATCCGCGAAGTTTTTCTTCGGCTTCGGCGGCGTGACGGTCGGGGAAAATGACGTCGTTGTGGAGGAGTTTGCCTTGGCGATCGAGGAGGACGACTTTGCACCCGGTGCGGAACCCGGGGTCGATGGCCATGACTGCTTTCTGACCCAGGGCGGAGGCGAGGAGGAGTTCGCGGAGGTTTTCGGCGAAGATCTTAATGCCGTCGGCGTCGGCGCGTTTTTTGGAATCGAGGCGCATCTCGGTTTCCATGGAAGGAAAGATCAGACGCTTGGCAGAGTCATCGGCGGCAAGTCGAACTTGTTGCGCGGCGGGTGAAGTGTTGGTCGCGTAAAGGCGATGAAGTTCGGCGAAGGCGAGTTCTTCGTCGTTGAGTTGCACGCGCATCATGAGGAAGCCTTCTTTTTCACCGCGGCGCATCGCTAGAATGCGATGCGACGGGGCGGAGGCGAGAGGCTCTGACCACTCGAAGTAGTCTTTGAATTTGGCGGCGGTTTCTTCTTTGCCGTAGAGAACCTTGGAGGAAACGGCGGATTGGGTTTTGTAGAGATGGCGGACTTTTTCACGCGCGGTCACGTCATCGCTGATACGCTCGGCGATGATGTCGCGAGCACCGGAGAGCACGTCTTCGACGGAGTCGAGCGAGTTGGTTTTGGTCTCATGCGTGACGGAGTTGCCCACGAATTCGGCGGCGGCGGCGGTGGGGTCGAATTCGGGTGATTGATCCCAAAGTTGTTCGGCGAGTGGCTCGAGACCGAGCTCCTTGGCGATGGTGGCGCGGGTGCGTTTCTTTGGTCGGAAGGGAAGGTAGATGTCCTCGAGTTGAGTGAGGGTCGATGCGGCGTTGAGCGCTTGCTCGAGCTCGGTAGTGAGAAGCCCACGATCTTTGAGGCCCGCGAGGATGGACGCGCGACGGCCATCGACGGCTTTCATGGCTTCGAGGCGATCGCGAATGGAGGTGATTTGCACCTCATCCAGCGAGCCGGTGACCTCTTTACGATACCGCGCGATGAATGGAACGGTGGCGCCTTCGGCCAGAAGTTGGGCGGTGGCGGCGATCTGCGCGATCGAGATCGAGAGCTCATCCGAGAGGAGAATTATATGGTCGGGGTTTGGGGAGGCCGAATCAGTAGTCATACAGAGTAAAAGAAGGTTGATTTCAGGTGAGATCTGGCCACGAGCAAGGGGAAAGTTCTCGGAATATTCGTTCAAATTAGGGATTCGTAAAAACCTCATAAAAAGCGAGAAGCGAAGGTTTTTCGTCCCGGTGGTTACAAAAGAATCGGGATTGCGGGTGGGCGGTGGGGGCGGACAGGTCTGGGGGAGGTTGGCAAGTGGTTTTACGGAAAATTTTGGGTGGAAGGCGTGGATTGAGCTTCGGTTTTGGGGAAGTTGGGGTCAGGCTTTTAGGATGTTCCCTTAACATGTGATCGCACGGAAACGAGATGGGCAGGAATTGGTTTCGGCAGAGATCGAAGCATTTGTGCGGGGGGCGACGGACGGGACGTGGGAGGACTACCAGTTGTCGGCGATGTTGATGGCGATCTATCTGAACGGGATGACGGCGGTGGAGGTGGCGGCCTACACAAAGGCGATGATGAATTCTGGCGTGGTCGCAGACCTCTCGGGAGTGCCCGGAATCAAGGTCGACAAGCACTCTACGGGCGGGGTGGGAGACAAGGTTTCGTTGCCGTTGGCGGCGATGGTGGCGGCATGTGGGGTGCCGGTGCCGATGATCAGTGGGCGGGGGCTGGGACACAGCGGAGGAACGCTCGACAAGCTCGAGGCGATTCCGGGTTTTCAGGTCAATATTTCGTTGGAGGACTACCGGGCACAGGTGGAACGAGTGGGCTGTGCGATGATCGGGCAAACCAAGGATTTGGCTCCAGCGGATAAGAAGCTTTACGCGTTGCGAGATGTGACTGCGACGGTGGCGTGCGTGCCGCTGATTTGCGGATCCATTATGTCGAAGAAGCTCGCGGAGGGAATCGATGGCTTGGCGCTCGATGTGAAGTTCGGGCGGGGGGCGTTCATGAAGGATATCGCGGAGGCGCGGGAGCTCGCGGAGGCGATGGTGGATATCGGGCGAGCGATGGGGAAGGGAGTGATCGCCTTGCTCACAGCGATGGATCAGCCGCTGGGACGAGCGGTGGGAAATGCGGTCGAGGTTGCGGAGTCGATCGCGTGTTTGAAAGGAGCGGGCCCTGCGGATTTGATGGAGGTGACTTATGCGCTGGGCGTGGAAATGTTGATACTGGGTGGGGTCGCTAAAGATGCGGCGGAGGCGCGGGCGAGTTTGGAGCAGGTGATCGCGGATGGTTCGGCTTTGGCGAAGTTTGGCGAGATCGTGGAAGCACAGGGCGGAGATCGGAATGTGATCGATGATCCCGATGGGGTGCTACCAAAGGCTCAGCAACAGGTGCCGCTATTGGCGGCGAAGGGCGGTATCGTGCAGGACGTCGATGCGATGGCGGTGGCCTTGGCCGCGCTCAGGTTGGGGGCGGGACGCGCGCGGGCGGAAGACACCGTGGATCCGGCGGTGGGCGTGACCGGATTAGTCAAAGTCGGCGAGACCGTCGAGGCGGGGCAACCGCTGGCGATCGTGCACGCGAATGATGACGACTCTTGGGCGGCGGCGGAGGTGTTGCTGCGCGACGGTATCGTCGTTGGCGAGGGGACGGTGAAGGTTTCACCGCTGGTGGTTGACCGGATCGGGTGAGGGAGGTTCGTCGCGAGGCGGATGCCAATGGGTGATCGCGAACCAGCAGGGGAGTTGGGGGGGAGGTAATATCCCTCCCCTCATTTTCCACCCGAGAGGGGGTGGGAGGGGTGTGACTCCCCGACTTCGCGTAGCCGGAAAATGCTTACGCAGATTCCATCTTGGCGAGCTTTTCAGCAGCGGCTTCCCAGGCGGTATTGGCGGCGTTAAGTTGATCGGTGATGGCGGTGAGCTCACGGTTCAGGTGCTGGGCTTTGCCGGCCTCATCGTAGGTGTCTGGGTTCTCTAGCTCGCCGGCGAGTTCAGATTGTTTGGCTTCGAGATCGACGACTTTTTGTTCGAATTTACTGACCTCAGTGCGTTGATTTCGAATCTCAGACGGATTGGGCTTCGTGGAACCTTTGGCCGCGGCGGCGGAGGCTTTCTTTTTGGCCGCGGAACCTTGATCAGGGCGGGCTTCGGTGAAGCCGGCGGTCAGCGCTTCGCGGGCGTTGGTCGCGAGCGATTTTTCCAAGTAGTAGTTGTAGTTACCGGCGTAGCGCGTGAGCCGGCCGCTGTGCACGTGGAGCACGGTCTCAGCAAGCTGCTGAATAAAATACACATCGTGACTGATGAAGATGAAGGTGCCATCGTAGTTCTTGAGCGCGGTGATCAGGGCGTCGATCGAAGGGATGTCCAAGTGGGTCGTCGGCTCATCCATGAGGAGGAGATTGGGCGGATCAACGAGCAGGCGGGCGAGGGCGAGACGGGATTTTTCGCCGCCGGAGAGGACGGAAACTTTCTTAAAGACGTCGTCTTTACGGAAGAGGAAGGCGCCTAGAATCGCCCGGGCTTGTTGCTCGGTGAGGTCGTTCTCCGCGGTGCGCAACTCCATGACGTTTTCGAAAACGGTGAGGTTGAGTTGGAGATTATCGGCGCGGTTTTGGGCGAAGTAGCCGGGGTAGGCGTTGGAGCCGAGTGCGCGTTCGCCGCCGGAGATAGGGATGACGTCGGCGAGGATTTTGAGGAGGGTCGATTTGCCGGAACCATTGGGACCAACGAGCACCATTTTTTCGCCGCGCTCGGCGAGGAAGTTGAGGTCTTCGTAGACGATGTGGTCACCGTAGGCTTGGTGGACGTTGATCAGCTCGATGACCTTGCGACCGGAGCGGGGAGGCTGAGGAAATCTAAAATGGATGCGCTTGAGCTCTTGTTCGGGCGACTCGACGGCCTCTTCTTTGAGACGGGCGATGTGCTTTTCTTTGGATTTGGCGCGCGTGGCCATGGAGGCTTTGGCGCCGAAACGATCGACGAACTTTTGCTGGTGGGCGATCTCGCGCTGTTGGCTTTTAAAGAGCGCGATCATCTGCCCGTGGCGGGCGTCCTTTTGCTCGAGGTAGCTATCGTAGTTACCGGTGTATTTGTGGAGCGAGGCGCCACGAAGTTCGAGGATACCGTTACACAGGACGTTGAGAAACGCGCGATCGTGAGAGATGACGACGAGACCACCGGAGTAGCGGGTCAGGTAGTCTTGGAACCAGAGGAGGGCTTCGAGATCGAGGTGATTAGTCGGTTCATCGAGGAGGAGTAGGGTGGGCTCGGAAACAAGGAGACGGGCGAGGTGGGCGCGCATGATCCAGCCGCCGGAAAACGATTTGGCGGGGAGGGCCATCTCGGCGTCTTTGAAGCCGAGGCCGGAGAGGATTTTACGGGCGCGAGGCTCGAGGGTCCAATCGATGTCGTAGTCGTCATCATCTTCGCCATCGAAATCGAGTTTGGCGCCGTCGGTAGCGATAGCGATGACAGTCTCTTCGCCGACGGGGGCACTTTCCTGGGGCAAGAAGCCGAAGTCGGCGCCGCGTTCCCATTCGATGACGCCGTTGTCGGGAGATTCCTCGCCGAGGATGAGATTGAAAAGAGTGGATTTGCCAGCGCCGTTGGGGCCAACGAGGCCGAAGCGGTCGGTGCGCGCCACAAAGAGCGAGACATCCGAGAACAATTCACGGGTGCCGTAGGATTTGGCGACGTCGGAGATGGTGAGCATGAGAAAAAGGGACGGAAACGGGAGGAGCGGTGAGGGTTAAACCTCGGTGCGAAAGGGATGGAAAATTGAAAACCGAGTTGATTCAAATCGGTTGCGAGAATGATTGGTAATCTCGTTGGGGAGTCTGCAAGACTGGTCGAACCATTTGATATTATGAAAACTCAGGAAGAAATGTTGGATGAGATTAAGCGCTATGTGACCCCGGAAGAGGCGAGGCGATTGATTCTCGAAGCTTACAATACGGAAATTTTGGGAAATCGTCTCGGGCGGTTGGAGGACTCTGATTCTTCGAGGGTCGCAGCCGTGGGTAAACGAGACTTGCTCAAGTTTTCGATCATGCGGGTGCACGAAGTCGTCTGCGCAGTCGGCTCTTAGGCGCACTGCGCAGAAACGCTCCCGTTAGATCCGCGCGACGGTGTAGTGCGGATCGTCGTCCATCACCTCGACGTCGACGAGGTTACCGGCGTTTTTGAGCATGATGCGACAATCGGGTGAAAGGTGGCGCAAGTGGAGAGTTTTATCGGCTTTGCGATAGCGTTCAGCGAGGTTGTTAATCGCCTCCAGACCGGAGAGATCGCAGACGCGGGTGTCGCGACAATCGAGCACGACGTCGGAGGGGTCTTCGTTGGGTTGGAATTGCTCGGCGAACTCGCGGACGGAGCCGAAGTAGAGGAGACCGCTGAGGAGGTAGGTGCGTTGGTTGTGGTCGTCTTGCAGAGTGATGAGGCGCACATGATGGGCGCTCTTCCAAGCGAAGATGAGAGCGGAAACAAGCACCCCTACGAGCACAGCGATTGCGAGGTCGAACGCGACGGTGACTCCGGTCACGATCGCGATGACGAGGATTTCGCTTTTGGGCACTTTGCCGAAGGTCGAGAAGGTGGACCATTCGAAGGTGCCGATGACGACCATGAACATCACCCCGGTGAGGGCGGCGATGGGGATGCGGTCGATAAGCGGAGCGCCCACGAGAATGAAGGCCAGCAAAGCGATAGCGGCGACGATGCCGGAGGTGCGTCCGCGCCCGCCGGAGCGGATGTTGATGAGGCTTTGGCCGATCATCGCGCAACCACCCATGCCTTGGAAGAATCCGGTCACGACGTTGGCAGCACCTTGAGCAATGCACTCGCGGTTACCGTGACCGCGGGTCTCGGTGAGTTCGTCAACGAGCTGGAGGGTCATGAGCGACTCGATCAAGCCGATGGCGGCGAGAATACAGGAGTAGGGCAGAATGAACATCAGCGTCTCCAGATTGAAGGGGACGTGAGGGAGGTGGAGTTGAGGGAGGCTGCCTTGGACGGAGGCGAGATCGCCCACGACTTGGGTGTTGAACCCGAGAAAGGCGAGGCCGGTGACAAGCAGGATCGCCACGAGCGAGGACGGAACGGCTTTGGTGATTTTGGGGAGAAAATGGATCACGGCCATGGTCAGTCCGGTCAGTCCGAGCATGATCCACATAGCGGAACCAGAGAGCCAATCGCCGGTGATAGCGCCGTTGCGTTCCTTGAACATACCGAGTTGGGCGAGGAAGATCACGATCGCGAGACCGTTGACGAAGCCCATCATCACGGGATGGGGCACGAGCCGGATCAGGCGGCCGAGCTGGAGCACTCCGATTATGATCTGGATGAAGCCCATCAATACGACCGTAGCGAAGAGGTATTCGAGTCCCGCGCCGGTGCCGCCGATGGCTTCGCCTTCTTTCACGAGCGCCACCATGACGACGGCGAGAGCTCCGGTGGCACCGGAAATCATGCCGGGTCTTCCCCCGAACGTGGCGGTGATCAGTCCGACGAAAAACGCGGCATAGAGTCCGGTGAGCGGAGGGACGCCAGCGACGAACGCGAAGGCGATGGCCTCGGGCACGAGGGCGAGGGCCACGGTGACCCCCGACAAGGTGTCGTCCTTGAAATTACCGTGTTTTTTACGAAAGAAATTGAATAACATGCTGGAATCCGGAGCCAAAAAAAGGCGTGGACGCGGGGTCGACGCCTGGGAAATTGAACTGAGTTGAAGGGAGTCTCGGGGCAGCGAGAAGAGTCGAGCAGGGGGAGGTGTGGGCCTGAGTGCAACCCCTTTCCTTTGGGGGCGCGGAGGCGGGGAGTTGGTACGGGCTTTAGCTAGAGCGATGCGGCGACATTTTGGGCGGTCCGGAAGGGCGGGGGCCTGATCGCGAAGGCGGGGTTGAAATTGCCCTCGATGATAGTTGATGGGTGCCGCCGAACAACGCGGCCGTTGTCGCAGCCGTGACAACGACCTCGTGGGGAAGCGCGAGGGAGCCCAAGTATGCGAATAATTGAGTGAGAGCCAGGTTCCTTCCAAAAGCAACGGAACCGGATTATATAGAAATATTAACGTCATATTGCCCGTAACTTTCCGATCAATTTTGCTACTTAATGGGTGACAAACTCGCTTGCGGAAGGTGGCCCGGTGGTGGGCTGATTCGGGAATTTAGCGCACCAAGGTCAGCGCGACGACGCCTGACACTGCGATGAGTCCCCCCACGATTGAACGGCGACTTGGCCGATCGCCTTCCAGCCAGTAGGAGAATGGTATGATTACGAGCGGAGTGGTCGCTACGATGGGTAAGACGATGCCGGATGGGGTCGTTGCCAAAGCCCATTGGTAGCAGCTCACGCCGATAGTGGGGCCGCATAGGGCGTTGACTAACATGAATATGAGACCGCGACGTTTACTTTTGAAGAAGTGACGAATCGAGCGATGAGGAGACGGGGGGGGGGGGCGGGGG
>Ga0208414_1000459_pt1 | contig 40457 bp, 36 predicted proteins | sample AntAceMetag02UKE_FD_184770 | JGI IMG/M metagenome (GOLD analysis project Ga0208414, IMG submission 184770) | Saline lake microbial communities from Ace Lake, Antarctica - Antarctic Ace Lake Metagenome 02UKE (SPAdes) (version 2) | ecosystem: Environmental > Aquatic > Non-marine Saline and... | reverse complement strand
AGGCGTATTACAACAAAAAAGCTGGTATCAAAAAATTGACAACGGAAACTGGCGCTGGCCAGTGGGGAACCGCACTCTCTTTCGCCTGCTCCCTCTTCGACTTGGAGTGTGAGGTGTGGCAAGTCGGTGGGTCCTATGACCTGAAACCTTATCGCCGGCTCATGATGGAGGTTTTCGGTGCGACAGTGCATCGGTCACCATCTCAGTTGACCGAAGCGGGCAGAAAATTGGCGCTGGACCCGAAGAACTCATCGGGCTCTTTGGGGATTGCAATCTCCGAGGCTGTTGAAGCGGCAGTTGCTGACCCTAATGTGGCCTACGCATTGGGTTCTGTCCTCAATCACGTGCTGATGCACCAAACAATTATCGGCGAGGAAGCACTGAAGCAAATGGCTAAAGTGGGAGAGACCCCAGACCTGCTGGTCGGTTGTACCGGTGGCGGGTCCAATTTTGCTGGACTGTCATTTCCCTTCATGAGGGAGAAGATGAAGGGGAAGATGAATCCCGAGATTCGTGCGGTCGAACCAGCCTCCTGTCCTTCGCTCACCAGGGGCACCTATGCCTATGATTTCGGTGACACCGCCGGTATGACCCCGCTCATGAAAATGCACACACTTGGACACGACTTCATCCCAGACCCGATTCACGCAGGCGGCCTGCGCTATCACGGCATGGCGCCATTGGTGTCGCACATTTATGAATTAGGCATGATGACGGCAACGACGGTTGGACAGAAGGAATGCTTTGCGGCGGCTGTTCAGTTTGCTCGGACCGAAGGGATCGTGCCTGCACCAGAGCCCACCCACGCTATTGCGGTAGCAATCTCCGAAGCGCTAAAAGCGAAAGAGACAGGTGAAGAAAAAGTGATTCTCACCGCACTGTGCGGCCATGGCCACTTTGACCTAGCCTCCTACGACCAATTTCTGAATGGCGAAATGATCGACTCAACGCTGAGCGACAAGGACATTGAAGCCGCACTTGCTGCCCTTCCCCAGATGAGTTGACGGGCGGGTAGGGTTGAAAATTGAGTTCACACCCAGACTGGGCAATGAGTGAGTGCTAGAAAATCGCTGGTACCGGTAGAAACAAGAAATTAAATGGGCTGACATCAATTTCGGGAGCCCAATTCCGGACGAACGGTGGCAGAAGATAACGATCACGCCGCTGGCGGCAACCCAGCGCTGCCGTCGCCGGCGATTCCCCACAACGTGGTGTGGGGCATTTCGCAGCCCGCATACGTTGAGATGACTTGGCTGCAGCAATGGGCCATGAAGCAAGCAGCTGGCTGGTTTTCCTAGGGATCTTCAGATCATCGAGCCAGCCAGCGATCGAGAAAATGGTTGATCGCTGTTCCTTTAAGCGGTTATATTCCCACACGTGCTATTGTTGGTTTATTCCCACTTGACCCAACGTGGTTATATTCCCACTAACTCGGAGCCATCATGGAACTGCAAGTTCGTAAAGCAACTGACATAGCCGCTGTTGTTAAGGCCGCTCGTGAGGAATCAAATCTGTCGCAAGCGGAGTTAGCAAACAATCTTGCCTTTCCTCGGGATTACATGGTTTACCTCGAGTCGGGCGAAGCCCCAATCTATGCAAAACGTTTGCTCCGGGTAATGCACGAGTTGGGAATCACCATGACGCTTGCATTCGATGCCCAAGGCAAGGATCAGTGATCCTGTGGCTGGGAGATCTGGTCAGAAGCTTGATCTTTACCTGCACGACTTCTACGTAGGGCGGGTCTACCCAGAGCGTCGAGATATCTCTCGCGTTGTCTTGGAAGTTGATTCAGGCTATTCACCCGATGTTGTGCTTACTGAATCGTTTTCCACAATTCCCGGACGAGTGCCACCAAGTGATGCAGTTTCAAACTTTCTAGGCGGCTACATGCCAGAAGGAAATCACCGAACTGCCATGGCAAGTAAGCGCAAAGTTGACCCGTCGAATCTATTCGAACTGTTGCGTGAATTCGGTGGTTCTATCTCCGGAGCAGTATCTATTCGACTCACGAGTGAGCCATCTCCTGATCAACCTTCATACGCGAAATTGTCTGACCGCGAATTATCCGATCTGCTCACCCGAGCCGTGAAAGATATTGACCAAGGGATTTCCACCGACAGTCGTTCGGCATTACCTGGTTATCAACCCAAAGTTTTACTGGCATTAATTAATGGTGGCTGGGCCTACCCACAAGGACGGGCACACTCGACTCGTATCTTGAAGCCGCAGGTGCCGACAAGACCGACCCGTATCTTTGATGAGCATTACTCCCACATGTTAGCCAGACATGCTGGCTTGGCGAGCTTTGGAAGTGAGATTCACTCCGTTCGAAAGCAGCACTATTTAGCCATCGAGCGGTTCGATCGAATTGTTGACAAGCAGCGGGTGTACCCGATTCACCAGGAAGACTGTGCGCAGGCGCTGGGGCTTGATTGGCGTCAAACTGACAACAAATTTCAGGATCCTAATTGGCCGACTAATCCACGCAGGGCATCAGTTTCTCGAATCGCTGAACTTCTGGGCAGTGTCCCCGCAGGATCGGACTTGATTCTCCAGTGGGTACAGCAACTCCTGTTTCACTTAATAATGGGCAATAACGATGCGCATGCAAAGAACGTTGCAATCATTCATACCCCATTAGGCCCCCGCCTCGCCGATGTTTATGACGCACTACCAAACCTTTTCCAAAAAGGACTCATAAATTATGACATGGCACTTTCTATCGATTCCGTATTTGACCACAGGCGGATGTCTGTGGAACGGCTTCAACGTGAGGCGGAATCCTGGCGGATTTTGCCTGCTGAAACGCTCGCAGCGAGCATTGACGAATGTCTCGTTCGAGTTCACGCTGCGTTGGACGAAGTAAAGCCACCCAAGGGGATTTCACCCGGCCTCGCGGAACGACTAATGTGGAATTCGTCGAGATTAATTGAGGGCAGTGAGATCGGTTCTCCGAGATAACCGCAATTGAATTTTCCCAAATTCACGGAGTTGGGAAAACTGTGATACCAATTTCGCAATCGTGGCTTCGGGCTTGAAAGCTTTGGCGCCACCATTACCGCCTCCTAAGTCGATTAACTTATGTGTAAACACTTCTGTTTACAAAGTGGTAGGCGAAGGGCATGTTGCGCGTAAGTGATCAGACTCGAGACCATGTCCTGCGTATCGGTCGTGAAGAGTTTGGCGGATGCTCTGCCGACGAAACCTTGCGAAGACTCATCGACGAGCACTGGAAAAGCATGGCGATTACTGCAGTGCGCGAGTACCGCGAATCCGATCCACAGGGCTGGTCAGATTACCTTGCACAGGTCGACGACTTGGCAGGCGCCGACGCGCCGATCGGCGATCAGTGGGCGTGAACGAACGATGACCGAGAGGTGAGCCAACCTCCGATTGAGCCTGGACACGTGTGGTTTGTTGATTTTGAACCTGTGCCAGGCCGTGAGCAAGGCAAAGATCGGCCCGCGCTTGTCGTCTCGTCCCGGTTCCACTTGGACATCACCTTGGGCGAGTTGGTCAGCGTGCTTCCGTTGACGAGCGTGGAACGTCGTGGCTGGGTGATCACCGAGCAAATTCGCACTGTCTGCGCCGACTGGTTTGGCAGGTGCGCACTGGAGATCAGCCTGTCCAAAGACGAAATCAAAGACGTGGGACACGCTCTGGTCGCGCATCCTACCTCGAATCCTTCCCTCATTGAAGCCCACTGATCAATTCATCTTGGCGACAGAGAGTGCCTCCGAAGTTAAGGTTCTGATCAATTATGGATTTCGTACTTTTATTTCCTGCGTCAGTTGGATACTGCGTTGACTCGCGCGTCTAGGCTGTGCTTTGCCGTTGTCAAAGTTAGACGTGTTGCGCATAGGAGAGGGTTGCCATGTCAGTGCAGGTTCAGGGAGTCATCGCGCGATCCAAGGGCGCTCCGGTAACACTGGAAACGATCATTGTTCCAGACCCGGGCCCGGGCGAGGTACGCGTGAAGGTTCTTGCCTGCGGGGTGTGTCACACCGACCTGCATTACCGCGACGGCGCGATCAACGACGAGTTCCCGTTCCTGCTGGGCCACGAGGCCGCGGGAACTGTGGAGTCGGTTGGAGCGGGCGTTGACGAGGTTGCTGTTGGTGACTACGTGATTCTCAACTGGCGTGCTGTTTGCGGCAAGTGCCGTGCGTGTCTGCGCGGGCGTCCTTGGTACTGCTTCGACACGTTCACAGCAACTCAAAAAATGACATTGCTCGACGGCACCGAGCTCAGCCCCGCGTTGGGTATCGGTGCATTCGCGGAGATGACTCTCGTCGCGGCCGGACAGTGCACCAAGGTGGACCCGGCGGCACCACCCGAGGTTGCCGGGCTTTTGGGCTGCGGTGTCATGGCCGGTATCGGCGCGGCTATCAATACAGGTGAAGTCTCCCGCGGTGATACGGTCGCGGTTTTTGGTTGCGGTGGCGTCGGGGACGCTGCCATTGCGGGTGCACTTCTTGCCGGTGCCAGCACGATCGTGGCGGTTGACATTGACGACCGCAAACTCGATCTGGCCCGCAAATTTGGGGCAACCCACGTTGTGAACTCCACCAAGACCGATCCGGTTGAAGCGATCCGCGCAGCCACCGGTGGCTTCGGAGCCGACGTTGTGATCGAGGCAATAGGCCGGCCAGAAACGTATGAACAAGCTTTCTACTCGCGCGACCTCGCCGGTACGGTGGTGCTCGTGGGTGTGCCCTCGCCAGAAATGCGACTGGACCTGCCACTGATTGATTACTTCGGCCGCGGCGGGGCGTTGAAATCGAGTTGGTACGGAGACTGCCTGCCCTCGCGAGACTTCCCAATGCTGATCGACCTTTATCTTCAGGGCCGTCTACCGTTACAAGACTTCGTTTCCGAGATCATCAGTATCGGTGATGTTGAGACCGCATTCGAGAAAATGCACCACGGCGACGTGCTGCGAAGTGTCGTGGTGTTTTCAGCATGACCGCTCGCATTGATCACGTTGTTACCAGTGGTGTTTTCAGTTTGGATGGCCAAGATTTTGATGTCGACAACAACGTGTGGTTGGTGGGTGACGACAACGAAGTGATCGTCATCGACGCGGCGCACAATGCGAAGGCCATCATGACAGCCGTTGGTGAACGTCGCGTTGTGGCGATCGTCTGTACCCACGCACACAATGACCACGTGAATGCGGTTACTGATCTCGTTGCCGCGACACATGCTCCGGTACGGCTGCATCCAGATGACACCATGCTGTGGGCGATCGTGAACCCGGGCATTGACTTTGTGCCCCTTAGCGACGGTGAAGAGATTGAGGTCGGGGGAGTGGTGGCGCAAGTGCTGCACACTCCTGGGCACTCACCTGGTGGCGTCTGTCTTCGAGTTGAGGCATTAGATGCACTATTTAGCGGAGACACGCTTTTCCATGGCGGCCCCGGCGCAACGGGTCGCTCATTTAGTGACTTCCCAACGATCCTGGACTCAATTCGTGAACGACTGTTGACTTTGCCTCCGCAAACTCGCGTGTTCACCGGGCACGGTGACCAGACAACCATCGGTGACGCAGCCGGCGCTTATGACGACTGGGTGGTCAGGGGCCACTGAGGCTTTGAGGTAGGAGAGTCAGATCGAAATCTTGATGGGTTGCTGTACGGGCGGCCGCATGAACTCATTGAGCCACACAACGTCCATAGATGTAACAGAGATTTTAATTCTTTCCCCATGATTTGCTGGAACGTTATACATATTTTAATTTTGTTTCCTGTCCTATGCGAAAACCACGATCTTCTACTGCGAAAGCTGTGTTACGCCGGGTTTTTGTACCAACCGGCAACTTTCCTGGAGGCTCGGTTGACCACGAACTACTTACCAGCAAATGCCCGAAAGGCTTCAACCCTGATGTGACTCGCTGCAAGGGGTCATGCCAGTACCAATACCAGCCATATTAAAAGGCCTGAAATAAGAAGCGATATTTGTGTTCTCATGCGGTGAGTCTTCTTAGATCTCAGATATGTGTCAAGCACAATGTAGGGGTAACCAAACTCTGGGCAGACCCGTTTTATTGTTTGTCAGTTTTTGGGCGGCCGCCCGCAGGGCGAACACAAATTTTTTGCAGGGGTGGTGCGGGCCGGTGGTGTTTTATCAGAATTTTCTGCTGGAGTACAGGGTCACTATGGTCTCTGACTCCTGTTTTTTACTCGTATGATGTAACTCTTTTTCTTGCCCTTACGTAACTAATTGTGATTTTTCCTGCGTGGCTCGCTTGGGGCAAAAAACGTTGGTACGGACACTGTTGAAGGTCGATGGATCCAGCAGTTCGCTGACTATATGGGACGCACGGGCATCAGTTGGACTTTCTGGTCGTGGAACCCCAACACCGGTGACACCAGCGGAGTACTCAAGGACGACTGGACGACCGCGCACGCCGACAAGATGTCGTTGCTGTCAGCCCTGATGGATCCTCGACCATTCGACTTCGGCTCGACGATTACACCGGTCGATCCCGAGCCCGAGCCCGAGCCCGAGCGAGAGCCCATGGGACCGGCGCAGGTGACCTCATTCGCGCTGGATCTCGCGGCTGACTCGCGGATACCGGGCCTAAGGACATAGGTTTACGCGGGGCTTTTCGCATTCACATAACGTGAACACACGGTATTCGTTTCTGTGATTAAACACAATTCATCGTAAAAAAGCGAAGATCGCTATCTCGGAAAGGACGAACAATGCCCCACACGATCACGACAAGCCGACGCGGCTTCCTAGCTGGCATGGGTATCGGTGCCGTTGGTATTGCTGCTGCCGGTCTAGTTAGCCCGGCTACTGCGGGAGCTACAACAGTCCCTCGGAGCGGCTCAACCACAATCGATGGATTCAAAGCGCGCAACCATCCCACGTATCGAGCACGCACGTTCTGGCGTGGAAAGACCTTTACCAGCGGTAATCGATCGTTCACAGTTAAGCGGCGCAAGGCCATCACCGGCGTCACGGGCGAGCGCCAGTTTGATCGCAACGCTTTCGAGGTGATCTTCGATCAAACGAAGGGTCCCGAAACCTCCAATGGCACCTTGACGCTCACTCCGGAGAAGGGTCAACCTTTTGACCTGCATCTCACCGATCAGGGCTCGGGCACTTATAGCGCCGTAATCAATCGTTATAAGGAGGTGTGATCAATGTCTTTGTATACCGGAAGTATCGTCACGTTCGCCTGTAACTTCAACCCGGCTGGTTTCGAACCCTGCGACGGCACCACCACCTTGAATTTCCAGACGTATTCCGCCTTGTATTCCAGCCTCTTTAGCCAAGGGCTTGTCGCAGCTTAGGTGGAAGGACAGACCACTTTCACCATGCCTGACCTGTCGTCACGGGCACCGGCCAACACCACATCGCAGGCCAATAACACCGGCACCTACCCACCCAGTGGCATCCCACCCACCTACGACCTCGGCAGCCCGTATATGTCGATGATCGCTTACACGACTGCCAGCACAGCCCCCAGCGGATGGCTCGTCTGCGACGGCAGCACGGTGCCGATCCAGCAAAACTTCCCACTTTTCGCACTGCTTGGTACCACGTTTGGCGGGGACGGGCGAACGACTTTGGGGCTCCCGTCATTGGAGAGCGACTCCACGACCCCGTCGGGCAGCCTGCCTTTGATTAGCGCAGCTGGAGTAATGCCTATTCACCAATAGCTGCTTCGCGAGCACCCGAACCAGGCATTTGGGTGGCTTAGCATTCACCTGGATCTCCATGAAGACATGGAGAACCGAGGGCTTCTTCTTGTGTCCATAACGGTGTCCCAAGTACTTGTGGCTTTTGTGGTGGCGGCATGTGGATTGTCCAGTGACGGTGATGGTGGTCTGAGGATCACAAGTGTCGCCGCAACGCTAATGGTGAGGCAAACGTGCAGGGCTCACGAGATTCCGGCAATCCGGGCAACACTGCGTGCCTCCGGCCTGCCAGGACTTTCTACCGTCTAGCCCAGTGCGTTGGTTGTGCATGCCCGAAAAGACACTCGGCTTATTCTCGTGCGTGGAGATCCACTCGCGATGTCGCACCGGCAGTGCAAAAAGTGTGGGTCACTCTGCACCATGTGCAACCGTGCAACCGTGCAACCGTGCAACCGTGCAACCGTGCAACCGTGTAGCTTTCGTTTGTCAGTCGCGTTGAAAACGAATTGCGGGTTCAACCTGTCTTGCTTCGAATTGAGGCCCAGTGGGATTCTCCATTACCCGGATCAAACCAATAACACCAACGACGTTGAGGAGTAGACCGAGGATCAGGCCAAGCACTTTGTCTGCCGTTGACATGAGTGGCCATGCTTCGATGACAAACCAGATGATCACTGGAAGAAACATGAGGAGTGAAGTAGCCATTCCAGGGTTGTAGAGCATGCGCCCGCGGATTGGTAGGACAATCAAATGCAGGATGCAATTTCCCAGTGAAACCAAGATCCTGCCAAATGCTAGCCACAGCGCACGCTCACCCAGCAGAGCAGCCAACGTGTATCCCACCCACCCAACACCAACGTTCACCGCAAGGCCGCTGCGTATATTGAGGGGAAACCTCCATGGATCAGTTGAGCGGAACAAAACTACGTTAAGCATTCCCGGGAACCAGCCAGGCCAGCGCCATTCTTCAAGTTGGTGAGCAAAGAGGGTGAGCAGACTCACCCACAACAAAACAGTAATGGTGTCAAGGGAAGAGCCATCAATAGAGAGCCAAACCAAAAGCACTACCCCGAAAACACCTCCGATATCAAACCAATGTCGTTCCATGAACCGCAAGATCTGACTCCCAACTCTGAATGAAACGGCGCAGGCTTTAGTCGCAGGATCTTATGGCTACCGTGATTACACGGTGAATATGAGTGTGCATTTCGGCTTTATTAGAACAAAGAGAAAAATCCTTGCGGTGTTAACTGCCGTTGTTATTGCCCTATTCGCATCTATTTCGTTAGCTGGTGGTGTGAATGCAGAGACAAACGGCAAGACCTACAAGATTAAGACCTATTCGGTAAGTGAAGCTCCGATTTTCATTCCAGGTGCGGTCGAAGGGGTAGGCGTTGGAACCGCGATTCACCGATCAGGCTTTGGCTACCGAACACTTGCCCAGGCTCGCGCTGAACAAAAGCCGCAAGAGCGCTGGCACACTGTCGCGCTGACCGTTGATGAGGATCTGCAGAGGCAAGTCGATCACCGCTCAACAACAGGTCATACGGTTTTCAATGACGGTTCATCAATTACTTATTTGGGTATCACCGAAGTCGACCTTGGGAAGGTTCCTGTTTTGGGTCAACGCCATACCTTCGTTATTGTCGGCGGTACTGGTAAATTCTTTGGAGCACAGGGCACGATGACAACTAAGTTGGTTGATACGGAGAAACTGATTTTCGCAACAACGTTCAGACTCATCAAGCAGTGAAGTTAACGCGCTCCACCGTGTTAACGTGGTTTCTGAAGCAGTAACAGAAAGAGATTTGGAAAAAGTGGCTGGTGCTGGTAGTAGATCGGTTGACACTTACTCACCAGCAATCTCCGGCTGTTATTAAGGCAGAATCAGAAGTCGTACCCAGAGGATCTGTAACGAGCTGCATCAGGACTGCTCAAATTGTGGACTGGGTGGCGGGTGACAAGTCTCGCCTGACTTGGGTGGTTACCCAATGCGTTGTCCATGTTGGCGCTCCCACTTCAAATTTGAATTTATTAATGGGATCCCCGTCGTCTGGGACCCAGGAAATGACGGTCTGGCCTGCATCTAGGTTTGCGTTGAGTGCATGGGTCCAGGCGGCCAAACGAGTCAGGGACCTCCTTCGGGGTTCATCGGAAAATAGTTCACCGTCGTGGAGAACACTTCTGATTGCCACTGAGTTGTGGTTTACGCGGTGAATGGGAATCCAGCCGCGCATTTCGCCGTGCACAAAAAGTTCGTAACATGACCGTGGTTCAAGCTGGGGGTCAGCGAACATCATTGGAGAATTTCGATGTAGTGCGCTCAGAGCAGCGCGGTTGACGTGATCCACTCCCAGTTTTAATTCAACACCCGCAGGCATTCGAATGACACGGCGTTGTGAGGGGCCTGGGACCAGCACACATTCCCACCCTTGACTCGTGAAAGGTGTTTGGGTCCACTCTTTCAGCAGGGAAGTGAAGGATTGGGTTGCGATATGGTGGATGGAAACCAGGTCGTGTGATCCCACCGTGGTGCCGGCGAGGGCTTCGATCAATTCAGCGCGCACGAGCTCGCGGTCAGGATTCACTTGCTGGCAACGAACCGTGAGTGCTTTGCCACCGTCAACAGGATTGATAGTTAGACAAGGCACAGCGACTCCTTCCTCGATGATGAGCCTTGGCCCAGATTGCTTGAGTTAGTGCCTGTGAAACACCGTGATAGCACGGTTTCTACTGAAGGGTTTTTCCGTTTATATAGTGAAAAGGCATTAATCAGGAACTGACTTGGAGGTTAAAAAATGGCAACACAAGAAGGTAATCCACTCGCGCTCGTTGAAGAGTTGCGCCTTCGTGCAAATCAAGACGAAGGGCTCAAAGCACGGCTCCTTGCAGATCCGCACGCAACGATTGAATCTGAAACAGGAATCAAGATTCCAGGCGGTTGGGTCATTGCTGCAACATCACTCGCTGACGGAACGGTGAATGTGGACCTGGCTAATGAGGAAATTCCGGAAGAATATTTGGAACTTATCTCAGGTGGGCGTGAGCTTCCTCCGAGTGTAACAGACCCCGGTAGCAGTAGTTGCTAGCGTGATGAATTCTCCTCACAGAGTTCAATCCCCCGCAACTCGTATTAGTCGGACGCTGGTGGTGGCCCTGTTCACCGTTGGGGTGCTTGCCGCGGCCCCGAGTGCGCCGGCCCAGGGTTATGAAAGTGACAATGAGTCGGCCAGTGTAGAAACCCGAGCTCAGCCTACAAAAATTAAGGCCGGCGCTAAGTGTGCTAAAAAAGGTAAGACGAAAGGCGTGTTCACCTGCAAGCGCGTTAAGGGCAAGCTGGTGTGGGTCCGCACTGTTAAGAAGACTGTTCAGCAGGCGGTCGTACTTGATGCACTCTGCTCGACATCGACTTACACCAGCCAGGTCAGTGGGTTGAAGTGCTCAAGTACGACCATCACTTTTAATTCAAGCGGTTTGCCCAGTGCTGGCACACCCATGATGGTCGGCATAACTGCCACTAACCAGCAATACCCGCGCACCCACAATTATTCGCTCAGTTTCCCTCGAGTTGCTCAGTCTTCAACTACAACCGTCACGCCTGACGCAGGCGCAATCGGTGTTGCGATTGATGGCGTTCCACTTTTTAGTCCATGGACCCAAGCGGCTCTGCGCGAGCACGCGCTCGACATGGGTGAACTTGATAGTTGTGGTGGACATGCGGGGCGTGGTGACGACTACCACTACCACATTGCCCCTAAGTGTCTCATCGAAGAATTGGGCAAAACCCATGTGGACGTCAAAAAACTTCCTATCGGAATTGCTAATGACGCGAATCCGATTTTGGCACTTGGTTGGTTTGACAAAGCCAACGACGTTGAGTCGCGACTTGATTCCTGTAGGGCCATGAAGGACACAAGCGGAAAATACTTTTATAACGTTCAGCAGCAAAGTAAATGGGATATTTTGAATTGCTTTGTGAGTAAAGTGCAGAAAACATCTCGGGACAGTTGGACCCAACGCACGGATTCAACGGGGGCTGAAATCGTCGGAGCTAAAGTTGCTATGACCATCACGGCGTCTTCCACTGTTAAGGCGAGCGGAACTGAATGCTCTGTGATGCAGGGAACCTTGCGGGATCAAAGTGTGATTAACACCGATCAGTCGGTCACCAAATCTTCTGCAAATACTGCAATTTTCTATTGCGAACCGCTGTGTTACGCCGAGTTCTTTGAACCAACCGGCAACTTCCCGGGCCGTTCGGTGTACTACGAGCGCGTTACCAGCAGATGCCCGGCAGGCTTTAACCCCAACTCGCTTCCGCTATTTACTCCTTACCTTGGACCTAATCTTGGTAAGCGTGCTGCAAAGTAATCGCCGGTCTAGTTGCGTACTTCTCCTCGCACTTCGCGGTATCCCACGGCAATGACCGTTTTCACGGTCTAGGTGTCAACCAAACTCTGGTCAGACCCCTCACTTTGATCGGAGCCCTACAACCCTCAAGAATCACAGCTTGACTTCTTGTAGGCTCATTTACGTCCTACTCACCGTCAGACTCACGTTGGCGTTGCTGTCCAACTTGTTCAGGTGTGATCTCTGGCATGCCCATGCATGATGATCTAGGTAATCTAGGCGCATGCGGATTGTCAGCCTGTTGCCCTCAACGACCGAGATTGTTTTTGACCTTGGGTTAGCGGACCAGTTACTCGGCGTCACGTTTGAATGTAACTATCCCACCGAGGCCAGAGTGGGCCGGGAAATAGTTGTCGGCGGCATGGATACAAAGGATCTCACTCCTTTGGAAATAGATGAATTGGTGCGCGAACGCATGGCGGCTGGGGGTGGGCTCTATTTCTTGGATGAGGATGCTCTCTCGCGATGCAACCCTGATCTCATTTTGAGTCAAGATCTGTGTCGGGTGTGCGCGGTGCCAAGTGGAAACGTTGATGAAGCGTTGGACCGTCTCAACTGCCACGCGACGGTGTTGCAAATCGATCCGCAAACTTTACTCGACGTGATTGGTTCCGTCCAAACTGTGGCAGATGCTGCTGGCGTCTCCCAACGAGGCCACACACTTGTTGCCTCCCTGCTGGCCCGGCTGAGCGGTTTGCAAGAGCGAGTGGCAGCACACCTCGGCGAACGTGAACGCCCAAAAGTTTTTGTTCTCGAGTGGGTAGACCCACCGTTTCTCAGCGGCCATTGGGTCCCCGATATTGTCGAAGCAGCCGGTGGCAACCCGGTATTGGCTTTATCGGGTGAACGCTCTACGCAAACTACTTGGCAAAGCATCAACGACAGCAATCCTGATCACGTTATCGTCTCTCCGTGCGGTTTTGATCTTGAAGGCGCCACAGCCCAAGGCATGGCCATTATTGACAAACTACCTTCGAACTGCGCAATCTGGGCGATCGATGCAGATGCAGTTATTGTGCGCCCCGGACCACGTCTCGTGGAGGGCGCTGAAACTATTGCTGCAGCGCTTTATGGCCAGGAAGTAGCCGGCCTCGATGAGTTTCCAGACCGGTTTATTCGTCGTTTGCGGTAGCCCTCGTGGATCTGCCTACCCACATTCGAACACGTTTTCTCCACGTCGGGGAACGACGGTGACCTCTCACGTTTTACGGTTTGTCATAAAAGGTGCCGTCACACCAAAGACATGGTTGTTCACTCCGCTCGCAACCGCTTAAGCAACGTGACTCCACCGGACCATTCGCCGAGTTGTCGCGGGTGCGAATCAAACTTCATCATCTGCATAGATGACGCCCGTGTCGTGAATCCCTCACCGCTTTTCTCTGACATACAATACATGTTATATATTTCATGTATTGTATGTCCCTTAAACGGCTAACAAAAGGAATAACGACTCAATGACCGACATACTCGAGACCCTCACGGACCCAGCGATTCTCTTTTTTGTCGTGGGGGTGCTCATTGGGAGCGTACGTTCAAATCTCGAGATCCCCGCTGCCGTGACCAAGTTCCTTTCGCTGTACTTATTAATGGCGATTGGTTTTAAAGGCGGTCAAGCACTCGGCCAAACAGGCTTGGGTGGTGATGGGCTCAAGGTATTGGGCGTGTCACTGCTGCTGGCAGTAGTGATACCGGCTTAGCTGTACCCGGTATTGAGTCGTCGCATCAGTCTCTTTGACGCCGCCGCCATTGCCGCAACCTACGGTTCGGTAAGCGCGGTTACTTTTGTGACCGCCGCCCAGTTCCTCGTGGGTCAAGGAAACGAAGCCGGCGGATACCTCACCGTGGCGCTGGTCCTTATGGAGTCTCCAGCAATCATCATGGCGGTACTTCTTGCAACCTGGGCGCGCACTCGAGTTGCGGCAGGTCAAGGTTCTTCACGGGATGACTCACCCCTTAAGACACTGACAGCCGAGGGTGAATCGACACCGAATAAGGCGCTTTCGATTAAGTCGGTCCTGCACGAGGCATTCACCGATGGCGCGCACCTATTGTTAATCGGCAGCGTGGTCGTAGGCGCCCTCAGCGGTGCTGCGGGTGGAGAAGTGATGGCACCATTTGTGGGCGGTGTGTTCAAGGGTCTATTGGCATTTTTCCTTCTCGACATGGGTCTTCTTGTAGCACGCCAGCTACGTGAAGTGCGCGATGTCGGGCCATTCCTGATCGGAGTTGCTCTCGTTGTTCCATTAGTGGGTGCGACGTTGGCCCTTGGCATGAGCACACTGCTCGGCTTTAGCGTGGGAGATGCGACCTTACTTGCTGTGCTGGCGGCGAGTGGCAGCTATATCGTGGTGCCAGCTGTCGTGCGTTACGCAATCCCCGAAGCGCGACCAAGTCGCTACTTCACGATGTCGCTAGCGGTCACGTTCCCCTTCAACATCATTGTCGGTATTCCCCTGTACTACGCCGCTGCTCAGAGGCTTCTAGGGTGAGTGATTGTGACGCGACTGCGATCACTCACCAACGTTGACGTTTTACAATACTGGTTGAGGGACCGGTTCTTCATTGGGTTTATTCCCCAAAGCTTTTCCTTGCAGGAGTAACGCGATCAAGACGAGGATCATGCCGATTACTCCCAGCAAGGTGATGCTCTCGTTGAGGATCAACATTCCCAGGATCGTTGCGGTGAGTGGATCGACGAGGAGCAACGTTGCGGCAGGACCGGGGGGCATACCCTTCATGCCGCGCACTTGGCTGACGTTGGCGATCGCCATGGTGACAACACCCAGGTAGATGATCAGTGCGGCGCCAGAGAAAGTGCCTACCCAGCCCAGGGGTTGAGTGAGAACGAATGGCAGCAGCATGACCGAGCCGATGAGGTACGCCGCTGTGGGCATCTCAACAAAATGCCCACCACGGTTGAGTTCAACTTTTGCTGCAACAACGTAGGCGGCGGATGAGAGACCAGCGTCAAGGGCCAACACCAGGCCGAGGCTTTCACCGAAATCGACTTCACCCCATGAACGCAGCAGCAGCCCGAAGATTGCTAATCCGGTTGCGCCGATCCACAGCGAGGTTGGTCGTTGTTTCAGGATCATCCAGCCAAGGATCCCGGCGAAAATAGGCCCAGCGCCAACGGCAACGAGTGTGCTCAGGGCGACACCTGAGCGTTCTACGGCGGTGAAGAAAAATGGTTGATATGCGGCCGCGCCAAGCGCCATAACCCAAATGGTGGGGCGTCGAAAAAGTCGAGGAAGACGACGCCAACTGGCGCCGATCAGCGGCAAAATCAGGAAAAGAATCAAGGCCCCGGCCATCAGGCGCAGTCCACCAATGGCCAACGGTGTAGCGGTACTCGGTCCAAGGGCGGCCGCGGTTCCCGCCGTTCCGTAAAGGACCCCAGCGAGAAGCACTAAGGAAATGTGCTTGGGAATACTGCTCGTTGATCGCACAAACCTATCCCCTCCGCCGAAGATAAGTGAATGATATCTCGCATTAAAAATGCCTGACCAAGATGTTGCGAGTTTGCTTTCCTATGCCCGCCCATGCTAGGGGCTGCATTCCGACTCCACTGACTCCTACCCGTCACGAAAAGTGAGTGGGGCAATGGCTAAATCGACCTTAACGATTCGAATATGGCCCTGGCGCACATTGAAAATCCAACTAAATCGCCGGCACACTTACTTATTTGGGCACACTCCCCACGGAACCGCACATGACCCGAGTTTTTCCTGTTCATTCGTAGAACGGGGTTCAGCGGGGAATTGGGCTGTGATCTAGTGTGCGTCAATGCGCGATTATGTACTCGAGAGACTCAGAGGGTCCCTGGGGTTGAGTCACGCCGGACGTGGCAAAGTTTCACAAACAAGCGGGGCTGGAAGACTGTTTCAAGGCGATTACTCGGCAAGTACGACGGTAGGTGACGAGTTTGGGCGGAGCAGGCTCGGTTTAGGGGTAATGCATGATCTTGAAGGTGAGATTGTCAGTGTCAAAGGAACAACGTGGTGTGTTCCTATTGATGGACAACCACGCGAGGTCGATCCGAGTGAGGGCATCGCCTTTGGCATTGCAGCCCACGGTGGGGTCAAGCATGTTGTTCCGATGACTGAGGGGTCGATCTTCGAAGAGATTCTGGCCGGGATTGATGCGTACCTGGAATCAACCCATTTGGACCATGAAGCAGTGGTTTGTGCCATCGAAATTGTCGGCACGTTCACTGACGTGATGCTTCGTACGGTGGCTCCGCCGACGTACTTGAACGAACCGCTATTGGAAGTGATCGAAGATGAAACACGATTTGAATTTGATGTCTGGTCCGGCACTCTTGTTGGTTTTAGATTTCCCGACACGTCTAATGGTGACTTAATTCCCGGGCTGCACCTACACGCGATTGCGAAGGACCTGCTCTCCGGGGGGCACGTGCGCCTCGCTAGGACTGACAACGTGAAAGTGAACGTATGGGTTGACGAATTGCACCCATTGGCTTGATCTGAGCTGGTTGCCGTGCTCGCTGCTGCTCTGATTCTTGGAGTCGGTTCCGGAATTTCTGTTAATGCTCACGCAATTATCGAGCTCAACGGTGTTGGCGCTGTTGCAGGTGCGAGGAGCGACATGACCCTAGAAATCCAACATGGTTGCATCACAGCTGGGACGGGAACAACCCAAGTGATCGCCTATATAGGCAAGCCGTGGGGGAAAATCAAGCCGGGCAAAGTTGATGGTTGGGTTTCCTCCGTTGAGCGAACTCCCAAAGGTGGCCAACAGGTGACGTGGAATAACTTGGGAGAGCCACAACCCTTTAGCGAGTCGTTGTTCTAGCCGATGAAAATCACGTGGCCGAAAAAAGCAGGTGTATATTCCATGAACGTGACGCAGGCATGCCCGGGGGACGTCACAATGTGGGATACCCTGGTTGGACCGGCGACAGCTAATAAGCCCTCACCCCCTTTGACGCCATTGCCTCAGGTGCAGGTTGTAGAAAAAAATTAAGGTGTCCTGACTTGATTTACAGGGCTCGTACACCCGAGATTGCTAAGTACACAGTGAGTAGGCCGAAAACAACCCCCATGATTGTGAACTGATGGTTCATGGTGAAGGTGTAAAGATCGCTGAGTAGTTTTTTATCGGTGTTCCCCAATGCTGTTCGCATAAGCGGCGGAATTATCAGTGTAGAAAGTGCGAGGGCGAAAACAAGCACTGTCACTGCTGCCTTAATAGGCCAGTCCACATTTGCAACCGCAATATCGTGCATCGCTGGGATGATCAAAATAAATGACGAGAAGTCTTTGATGCTCAGAACAAATGTGATTCCGAAAAAGTCAAATAGTTTCGCGCGGGTAACCCAGTGCTCGATACTGTTTCTAACCCTATCTTGGATCCCTGGGTGAGGAATGAAAAAGTAGATAGTGGCTGCCCCGAGAAGCGCGGCTGCCACTAGTCGAATAATCCCGTCCAGGAGGTCTTTATTTCCGTCTGATGTCGGCAATTGCGCGAACCCGAGCAGAAGCACCGTGACTGCAATACCGAACGCAACTGCTGAACCAAGAAATGCCGCGAGGGCACGAGCGCGCCAAGGATCATTTGACACGATTAAGAGTTGAAGGGCGAAAAGTGAAGGAGTGAATGCGGCTCCGATCCCGAGGGGGATTACCGAGAAGAGCAATTCAACCATGTGGCTATCTCACCAGATCACAACTCTGCTCGAACACTGGCTACATTTTTGGCAGTCGGTGCAGCCATTTTTTTGGATTGCAGAACCCGTTCGTGCAGCAAAAGCGTCTCGCTAACCTTCACATATTGGAGCGTCGAGCACCATCAATTCAGTGAAACAAGATGCCCGCAGTGCAACGGTTGTTGATCACAATAACCAGGCAGGTTACAGATAGGCCCTGAAGTAAGGTGGTCAGCAAAAGTGGCCACATCTTGCACGAGCTGCACTGAAAAAGTGAACCCGTCGGAATTTCTAAATCCCAAACCCCGGCACATGGCAAACGCTCGACAGTTCAATCATGTCTCCGTGTTCCTTGAACTGGTAGTTCCCATCTCAGAAAGTGAGTGAGGGCCAGTGACCGACAACTCGGTCGCTGGCCCTCTTCTACTTTTAGCTGTTGTTACTTCTTGCGAACCACAATCTGAAGATTGAGGTAGCGGCCGGTGGTTTGGGTGTAGGCAATAACGAATTCGCCATCAGCGGAGATAATTCCGTTGTAAGTGCCGCTCGAGTCTGTCCCCGAGATATAGGACTCACCGTCTTCATTGCGGTAATTGATCAGGTGCAACGTGCTTTTCTTGCTCCACTTTTCACCAACATGACGGCTCTGCCAATAACCTTTGGCGACTCCTTGGTAAACGCTCGTGATGACAATTTTTTCTTGACCACCGTTGGCTTTCTGGTTTCCTTCAAAGCCGCCGTAGATGCCAATCCAAGTACCCTTCAGCTCTTGGGATGTTGGCGCTGCGGTTGCTGCGGGTGCAACAAAAGCCGTTGCTGTAATAAATATTATCGCAAAAATTGAAATGACCTTCTTCATTAAAAAATCCCTTCTTTTTCGATATTGTTTTACTTCTTGACTTCGAATATCCCATTGTCGGCAACATCCATGATGTAGACGGGAACCACTTCGCGGTTACCAGTCTTTTTGTCGATCGTTGTTACGCCGCTGGCGCCCTTGTAGTTCTTCGTTTGCAGAAGGGCCTTGAGAGTTGGTGTGAAGGAGGGAGTCCCGGCCTTTTCAATCGCTGCGAAAAGAACATTTGCTTCGTCATAGGTGAAGATTCCCCAAACTCCCGGGGTTTTCTTGTACTTCCTCACGTACTGCTTGACGAACTTGGCCGCCTTAGCACCAGGGATTTGGGATGCTGCTGGAATGCCGCTGAATGCACAACGTTGGGAGGCGGCAACCCCGGCTTGGGTGACAAAAGCTGGATCCACGTTAGCAAGTCCCATCAGGCATTTTGCCGAGCTGTTTGACGTGCTCAGTACTTTTGCGATCTGTGAACCTTCGGGGTAATAAGTGCTGCTGTAAATCAACTCGGCTCCGGTTGCAATTGCCTGATTTACCTGCGCGGCGAGATTGGTAGTGCCTTCTGGAACTGGGATCGTAGTGACGGTGACACCCTGGGACTGAAGGGAATTCTTGAGGCGATCAGCCATTCCTTGCGTGTAGGTGGAGGGGTCAACCAACATGGCCACAGTCTTAACACCAAGGCTAGATACGTAATCAAACTCAACAGGTGCAATTTGATTGTTCTTCGGGTTCAGGGTCACACCCTGACCATCAGTGTCGTTGGTTGACGTCATGTGAAGCGGAACGATTTTCGCCTTGAGGTATTCATTCAGGTTCATCACTCCGATGGAGGAGTTATAGATACCGATGACGGCGGAGGCTTTGGCTTTCGTGGCTTTCTTGACCGAGCTGGACGCGTACGCGGGGTCACCCTTGTCGTCAATTGCGACGATCTTGACCCGCTGGCCGTTCACGCCGCCTTTGGCATTTACTTGGTCGGCAGCCATGCGAACACTGCGCAGCATGTCTCGTCCGAGGGATTCCAGGTCACCGGTGAGGGGCGCTTCCACAGCAATAATCAATGTGTTGGTTTTCTCTGCTGCGTTAGCAGCCGGTGCAATAAATGCCACACTTCCCATCACTGATACCGCAACGACCGCGGCGAGTGTTTGACGAATCATTATTTTTTCTCTGCTTTCTAGAATTTGGATTTAATCAGAATAGAGCGAATTCTAGACTCGTTGGTTCTTTGTCTCCTGTGCACCGTGAAAACACGGTAATCACCACCTTATCTTTGGGCTAGATTCATCTCGTATGGCTGCTAAAACAGACCCAATGGATACTGAACCCATGGAGGACTTGCGTCTGGTGATCGTCGAAGACGAGCCGCTCTTTCGCGACCTGCTCGTTGGGGCGATTGTTTCCCGCATACCTGGAACGAGCGTGGTCGGTTCATTTGCTACGGGCGAGGAATGCAAAGACGCAATGCCTACTCTTGAGGCTGACGTATTGGTTACAGATATTGATCTTGGCCCGGGAATCAGCGGACCCAACCTGGGCGTTGAATTGCGCAGGACAACGACAATCCGTGGCGTGGTCTTACTTTCCAACCTGGCATTGCCCAGTGTGTTGAGTTCTATCCCGCAAGACGTGAGCGGCGGTTGGGCCTACCTACTCAAGACGAGTGTGTCCAATGTGAACCAGGTTGGACGCGCGATCATGAACGCAGCGCAAGGTAACGTAATGATCGACGACGCTCTGGTGGACGAACTCCAGTCGACTTCTGAGTCACCCCTTGATCGATTGACCCCGAGACAACTTGATGTATTGAGCCGAATCGCTCGAGGTTGGTCCAATAGGCGAATCGCCGAGGATCTGGGGCTTACCTTGCGCAGTATTGAGTCCGTGATTTCTGACATTATTACTAACGTTGATATTCGTGAAGACATTGAAGGGCTCAATCCTCGCGTTCGCATGGTTCTCACCTACTTGGAGAATACGGTTGCCAAAACTTGGCCGGTACTTCAACGGGGTACTGAGAATTAGATGAGCTCTACTCACATGAACTCCAGTGAAAGTGTGGGCAGCACGTGGACGAAAACTTCTATTCCGGTCACCTTGGGTGCGACTTTGTTCCTGTCCTTGGTAGTTCCACTTTTACTGGAGGCGCGCAACTTGTCGTTGTGGACTGACAGTTCCTTTTGGGTGTTAACTGCGGTCCCGGTCGCACTGATCGGGTCGATGGCGATTCGGGAGATGTGTTCTCGCTTACAGTTCCGCGCTACTTCAAAGCTAGCGTTGATCTTGTTGTACGCGATCGCTACCCTCGCACCTTCGTGGCTCTCTGCCTCAATATTTTTGAATTCAATCGGTGCTGGACACAGGTACCTGGTCGTATACGTCTCCGTTCTGGCTTACGCGTCCTCCCTTTCTGCTCTCGCTTGGATTGGAATCAACACTTTCGGCGCGGCCCGCGCCGCGACACTTGTCAGTAATCGGCTTGAACACTCACTGGTTGCCGCACAAAACCTAAACGCGCTGCTAGAAGCGGCAGAACACCGCAGGCTCTTGGATTATCAATCAACAATTTCAATCAAAGTGAGTGAGCCGCTTAACCGAGTATTGACAGTCAATGAGGACTACAGCTCGGAAGTGTTGGCCCAGCAACTTGAACTTTTCCAAGCTAGGGAAATGCGTCCGCTTTCACATCAAATGCACCCGGTGACGGTAAAGGTGGGGCTCGCTCCGGCAATCCGCTCGCTTGGCCCCGTCTTTCATGTTCTGATGCCAGAGGATTTAGTGAACCTTGATGTCAAAGGTTTACTCGTTCACGACCATGTTCGGCAACAAGCTTTCAGATGGATCCAAGGGTTAACACCCATCGGGAACTCGGTCGACATCAGAATCAACCGTGACGCTACCCAGATGAGCGTCACGGCTATCGGAGTGAAATGTGTATCGGAGTTAAATCCGACCGCACAAGTTGTCGGACTCACGATCAAATGCGATGCGAGCGAATCAACCATGGTCTTGCGAGCCCCGCTGCTCGGTCAAGACGGTGCACAAACACCCGCCGATTCCGACAGGGGGGAACTCGCGACAAGAACTAATTGGAAAGGGATCTCTGCTTACATCACTTTTCCGCCGTACATGCAAGTAAGTTTGATCGCTACTGCTGCGATCGTTGTTGTTCCGTTTAATTTCATCGTGTTGAAAGAAACCCCCGAATCGATACAAAGTGCGTTTATTGTCTTGACCCTGCTCGGGGTAGTCATGCCACTGCTGATTGCGCTGCCGCTGCACTATTTTGCAAAAAGGCGGTTTCGCGCGCCATCACCGTGGAAAGTTGTTTTTCTCTGGGTGAGTTTGGGGGTATTGAGTGCATTTGCTAGCAATTTGGCAGTGTTTCTCCTGGCGCCAGAAAAATTTCTTTTACTTGCCAATGCAGCTCGCCTTCTTGGAAGCATGTTGAAATTTACCTTGACGGGCTTGCTTTTTGCGGCGACCAGAGGATATCTCGACCAGCAGGACCGTGACATGCGCCTGCTGGAGTCAGCATTGGTCGATTCTCGTAACAAAAAGGCGCAATTGCTCGAAAGCGCCGACGAAACAGATCGGTTTCTCTCTGAAACTCTTCACCGAACTATTCAAGGGCGGCTGTCGGCAATCACGCTGCTGTTTAGGTTGGACCGACGTGAGGAAGCTCTACAGGAATTACAAATCATGTGTCGCGTCACGGTACCCGAAATTGAACAACGACTCATTGAGGCACTCCTACCGCAGGGAAGTTCCAAGCTTCCCGTCCCAAGCGCCAGTACCGACTTAAGTATTGAAGACACCTCCACGTGGAGTGACCTATTTGCGACCAACGAACAGATTGCTACGCAATTGAAGCGAGTCGTGCACGAATGTGAGGTCAATGCGCAACGTCATGGTGAAGCCACCCACATGCTAATTGTGGTTGGTGAGATGAATGGATTGTGGGAGGTCAGGTGCGTTGATGACGGCATTGGTCCTTCACGACTGGCAAAACCTGGGTTGGGGTCAAATCTTTTTGATGAATTGTGTGCGCACTACTCGGGTGAGTGGAGCCTCGTGCGGCTTAATCAGCGAACTGTTTTTACTTTACGTATTCGTTCTGCGCCGTGATAGGACGGTGCAGTAGTTAATATTTCAGCTTTCCTCACCGCTGCTTTACGTGGGCCGGCCCCTTGTGTCTGTGTTTGATGTGACGGGGTGGAGCGGAAATGTGGACCTTTTTCTTACCGGTCGTTGACCGAAGTTTCTTCGGGCTCAGGTGTCGAGGAAGTATTCGAGACGTGGAATGGATGTAACCCCAGCAGATTCAACTATCGCCATCAATTCGGGATTTTCCCAGAAAGTATGAGCATCTTGTGATGTCTGGAATTGATGGACAACCATCAAAGTGTTTAATTCATCTTCACGTCGATGCACACTATGCGAGATTACGTGTCCGGCAGGTCGAAAACTTCCAGTTTCGGCGTAAGCCTTTCGCCAAATGTCGTAATCTGAAACTTCATGAATGGCAAACACGGTAGTCGTCATAATTGTTCTTCCCGTCTTCTTAGTCGAACTAATCGCGTGAACCGAATGGCCTCACAGAATGTACTTTACCGGAGTGGACGCTTTTCTTGGAAGTGTTTGCGGTAGTGCTACGAACCCCTCCAACAAGTGTGGTTTTAAACGCGACGAGTTGTCGGCGCTAGTCACCACTAAGGATGTGGATCGCGTGCTGAAAGTTTGGTCAGGCCACGACAGCCCTGGCTAAAGCCTTGCGTTCAAGGATTCTAAGCGATTAGTTCCGGTGCGGTGTCGAACAAATTCCCATGAGAGCGTTCCCACGCGCCGCACCAATCATGCGGCCCACCTAACAATCGCGTGTCAAACGCCCACAGCGCAATAAGTCGACGTAATCCAGATACCGGGGATTAACCGGCGAGTTGATCAATGTTCTGAGTGATGTTCACGCACGACGGGTCGGGCATTTCACCGATGATCGTGTCACCACTCCCTCTTCCCCCTTCACATTTTTTTTCGCTTGGTCCGTCGCGCGGAGGCGGTCCCCATTTTCCACGCTTGCGTTTATGTGCTGCCTCGGCACTTTCTTAAGTGAGCCGTGGAAACACGGTAGTCAAGCGCTCACTTATCCTTGGACTTTGGCCATCGGAATGTATCGAGCCGCCAATCTGTAACCCTTACCAAGGAGTAGTCATGAATCAAGAAGAGACAAAAGAGGCAGTACCAGAAAATACGACACCCGTTGATGAGACAGAAATTAGCGACACTGAACTCGAGAATATTTCTGGCGGGACGATTCGAATAGTTTTCTCATGAGACCCGACCGAAATTTGTGGATCTTGAGACCATTGGGAGTTAGTTAGCCGGCGTTCTCCTTTTCTATTTCGTTGTTGGGTTTGTTGATCCAGGCGTGTTGGGGCAGGTCGTGGATTTTGGGCATGATTTCTTGGGTTGTGAATCGTTCAGGGTTGGCCGCTCGTGCTGCTGCCAGAATTTCGGATCGTTGCGTGGACGTATTTTCAGCGATCTCGAAGTGCACGTTCGCTGGCGTGTTTAAACCGATCCCGGTATGAAGGTGTTCATGGTTGTAATACTCAACGAACTCGTGCTGTCCGCATGGGCGAAGGAATGAGCAGCGGGGAGAGCGCCAGAGTGAAAACTATTGCGGTTACCGCCACCTTGAGCGGCCAAGAAATTCTTGCGACACCAATATCATGCATAGCGGGAATAATTAAAATAAATGAAGAAAATTCTTGATACTCAGTAAAAAAGTTATTCCAAAGAATTCAACGGATAACGATTTGACGACTCGGTCCTCCACCTCTGTCGTGACTCGTTTTTCCAATCCGGGGTGCGGCAAAAAGAAATAGACGGCGAGGGCGCCGAGGACAATCGCGGCAATTCATCGAAGGACTGCGTCAACGATGTCGGTGCCACCCGTGGACGTGGGAAGTTGAGCAAAGCCCAACAAAAGAATTGTGACGGCGATGCCAAATGCACTCGCCGCACCGAAAAATGCAGCGAGAGCAAGCACTTTCCAGGGGTCGCTTGCGACGATAAGAAGTTGGATTGCAAACAGGGAAGGGGTGAATGCCGCCCCAATCCCCAACGGGATAACGTCTAAGAGCAGTTCTCCCATGGGTATATCTCACCAGAAGCACTCGCAGTTAGTTGAACGTACGGTCGGGATTTGGTGAGGTCCGGTGCGCTCATGACTCGGATGGGTGGAGCCGTGATCGGATCAATCAGCAAACGGTCTTCACATTGAATTTTCTTTCTAAACCGTGATCCCACGGTCAGTGAATCAGGTGATGTGCTCTACCCTTCTCACGTGACTGAGACCAAAGACCTTTCCCCTCGTTTTTTTACCTGGGCCGGGCGGTACCTCCGTCGATTCCCCTCACTTTTGGCGGTTCTCAGTTTGGGAATTGCGATAGTCCTGTTTTGCCAAGCAATAATCCCACTTCGGGTTGAACACCTCTTGGAAGAGGGGGAGTGGCACACAGATTCGATCTTGATTCTCGCCGGTTTGATTGTGATCCAACTTGCGGTCAATTATCTGGTTATTTTGCGAGCAGACCGGTTGGCAATTGCGACGGCTAGAAAAATTCGCGAAGAGATGTACAGCTCGGCGTTACTGGAAAACACCGACGAGGTTTCACGCACCGAAATCGCGATTCGCCACACGGGAGACGTTGACAACGTCCAGGTTGCAGTAGAAAAATCCCTCGCCGAAGGTATCCCCGGTGTCATCCGGATAATTCTCAGTCTGATCCTCCTGAGTGTAATTTCATTGCCAGCAGGCACCGTTATGGTCATTGCGACTATCGTATTCTTGTCGCTGCGGTTCTTGATTTCTCGGAGATTATTTCAGTTAGATCAAATGCGTCTGGCGCAATTGAGTTTGGTCGCAACAAGCGTTGATGAAGCTATCATTTCGGCGCAACCTCTCAATGGTCTTTCGTTGATTCAGTGGGCGCAAAGCAGGTTTGATGACCGTCTGGTCAAGCTGTCAAAAACTGCGCACCACGTCGGTGTTGTGGCCGCTCGAATGCATACGGGTGCTCACACTGCGGGTTTGCTGGGACTCTTTGTTGTGGTCGTGATCGCGGTTGGTCCTTCAGCTGAGAGTGTCGGCGCGATTGCGGCCTCACTGTTGTATATCGAAGGCGTAGTGCGCGGACTTGAGTCTCTCCCAGGCTGGATTCGCTCGGTTCAACTTGCGGGGGCCAGTATCGCTCGGATCCAGCAAATTCTTGACTGGAACGAAATGGATGCAATAACCGTTGACGGCGAGGACTTTTTGAACGTCGAGAGCATCCCGATGGGAGTTACCGGGGTAGTCATGGCGACCACACGTGACATCGAACTCTTTTTAGCGAGGGTGGCGCTAGATTCGGGATCTGATTCGCTCTTCGTACCGGCTCATCCACTTACCCTGGATGCTCAAATCACTGAGTTATTCACTGGCTCGAATCCCAAGTGCAGTCCCGATGCCTTCATCGGGATTTGCCAGAACCTCGGGTTGGATTTTGACAATTCGTCACGTGTTGGCTCAATCTCAATGAATACCAATCTGGCCATGCTCACGGTCAACGACCGCCAACGGCTTGCGCTCGCACTGGCAATTGGTCAGGAGCCCCAAATACTACTCATCGGTCCACTGCTTGCACTTTCAGATCCCGACTCGGATCTTCACTTGGGTGAGCTGGCACAGAAATTTAATATCCCGCGCATCCTTTTTGCACTTAAAGTTAGTGAGCAAGTTGCCTGGGCCGAATCAATCGTGTTCCTCTCCCAAACGGGTCCACTCGTTGGCCAGCACCAGAATCTTCTGATTGAGCAACCCGAATACGCCCAGATCTGGCAAGGCAGACTCAATGCCCAAGAAGTCGATTTGTCGGTGCTGGGTCTGGAAGGGGAATCCGCCGAAGCGTTGCAAGCAAGGCTGGTCACCGAGAAGCATTCGGCTGGCGAGTTCATTTACCGTGGTGGCGAACTGGCCGACCGAATTATTTTTCTGATCTCTGGCCGAATCGAAGTCAACGTCAATGACACAGACGGGGTGGCCCACCGTGTTGCCGTTGTTGGTCCGGGTGCTCACTGTGGAGACTTGCGGCTCACGGTCGGAGAGCGCCGAACCGAGAGCGCGGTGGCACTGGAGGACTGTGTTGTTCGCACTTTGAGCCGCGAGGCTATTTCCGCTGGAATTATGGGCCTGCTGGATCGCTCACCCGTTGAGCGAAAAATCGTTGCGGCACTGCTCAAGTACGGCCCTCAAACCGAAGCGGACCTTCTGCCGCTCCTACCGGGAATTTCACCTGACCAGGTCAAAAAGGCCTTTGCCCTGCTGGTCTCCGACGGCGCAATTCATAACGAAAACGGGAAATATCTTGTTCAACAGAAGCGAACCCTCAAAAGCGGAACGAGTTCGCTTTTCGACCTTCTGAAATAGCCGTGGAAACACGGTATTGACGCAATTGCGGGCTGCATAAACTAAGGTCATGCCTGTTGTATAGCCAGCCAGTTTTCAATGACACGTAAATCAAGGAGCAGTTTGTGACCAAGGTAATTTCCATTCACTCATTCCGCGGCGGTACCGGTAAAAGCAATACGAGTTCGAATATTTCTGCTCAGTTGGCTGCCATGGGTAACCGTGTTGCTGTGGTGGATACCGATATTCAAAGCCCCGGCATTCACGTGCTCTTTGGTTTCTCCGACGACCTTGACCACACCCTCAACGACTACCTGTGGGGAAAAATCGCGATCAAAGACGCCGCCCATGACGTCACCGATCGGATCGCCGTTGACATCACCGTCGCTGACGGCGGCGCTTTGTACTTGGTCCCATCAAGTATGAAGTCGGGTGACATTGCCCGTGTGCTGCGTGAAGGTTACGACGTAGGAACCCTCAACGACGGTTTCCGCGACCTAGCAAAAGACCTCAACCTTGATTACCTGATCATTGACACCCACCCGGGACTCAACGAAGAAACCTTGCTTTCCATCACGATCAGCGACGTGCTTTTGCTTCTCATGCGCCCTGACCGCCAAGACTTCCAAGGCACCGCGGTCACCGTGGACGTCGCCCGCAAACTCGGTGTTCCTGAGCTGTACCTGATAATCAACAAGGTGCCTTCTAACATTGATAAAGAGGACCTTCGCGAACAAATGAAGCAGGTCTACGCGGCCGACGTTGCCGCGGTCCTGCCACTCTCCGAAGAAGTCGTTCAGAACGCTTCCGAGGGACTGTTCTCGCTTACGAGTCCGGATCACCCTTGGTCTGCTGAGATTCGTGCCGCGGTTGCGGTAATTTCGCAATAAGGGCATAAGAAACGGAAATCACCGAAACCGTGCTTGCACGGTTGGCCGCGTGTTAAAAGTCGCCATGCTTTGATTAAGAAACAAGACATGAGGAGTGAATCATGGGTAAAGACGAACTTGTGCCGTTGACCGGGGGAATTAGATGAACACTCAGGTGATCAATACGTGCAATATAAGACCCAACGTGTTTATGGGGTAGCACTATGTATCGCAGAGATGAAGCGCGTTTTTTTGAACGCATGTCGCAAAGTCCACTTTTTGCTGAAGCGATTAACAGCGCGACGAGTATTGAATCCGCAATTTTGATTGCGGTTGAACACGGTTTCCAGGTTGATGCCAGCTCCGTTCGGGCCGCCGCAGCGATAAAGACACCGCGTAAGGGCGAGGATTACAGTGCTGAACTTTCTGATGCAGATCTTGAGGGAGTTAGCGGGGGAATCATGGAGGACTGCGGACCAATCAGTATTTAACCGATCAATATTTAGCCGTGCTTCATGACCGTGTTTACACGGTAGGACTAGCCTTGATGGGTAGTTAACGTTGGCTCTACGCTCGCCCTTGGAGGTATTTGACATGGCGGATCAGGATCAAGGCAGCAACCGGCGTCGCTCGGATGTGTTGGACGCAATTTTTGACGCCGTTGAGGAAAAACCAGCCGAAGCGCCACGAGCCGGTTCGAGTCTATTTCGCGTTCAGGCCCTCGAGCAGATTGATATTCCCACCCAACTCGACAATTTACTTCCCATTACTTCACGCAGACTCTGGATCTCGATGATTGCGGTCGTGCTCGTTTTGGCAGGCGGGTTGGTTTACGCGGGTGGAGTTACCCAGATCTCATCCGTTGAGGGAAATGGTCGTGTTGTTCAGACCTCGGGTATTGCAGTGGCTGCCGCGCCAACCGATCTGCTTTTGATTTCGCTGCAGGTCACGGAGGGACAGAACGTTAAACCAGGTGAGATCTTGGCCACCGGTGTCGTTCCCAGCGGGGATCAAGTTTCCATTCTTGCTCCGCTGGCGGGTAGCGTGTGGCAAATTCTTGGGACCGTGGGCCGAGTGAGTCCAGTGGGAACTGCCGTTCTGAGTATTTTGCCTGTTGGGAGTTCAACAAACGTGCTGATGGCGCTACCCGAATCCCAGACCATGGGTCTTGCTGTCGGTCAGATAGCACAAATATCGAGCTCACAGGGTGTGCGAGCCGGAACGGTAATAAGTGTTGCCAGTGCTCCAGTGCCGGTAGCGGTTGCCGAAGAACGAATCGGTGACAAGTTCTCCAATGACGTCCCCATGATGATGGTGGACATTAGCCTCGACGAAGAATTAGAACCGGGTACATCGGTGGCTGTGACCATTATTGAGTCCGAACAAACCCTGCTCAACCAGTTGGTGAATGTGGGTTGAGTACTGAAACTACGTCTGGGGAAGTGAAAATCTCGAGGCACCATCGCGTCAAAGTACCCACGATGCTGCAAATGGAGTCAACCGAATGTGGCGCGGCCAGCCTTGGCATGGTGCTTGGACACCATGGCCGTTTCGAGCGCCTCGACGAACTTCGAGTCGCGTGCGGAGTTTCTCGTGACGGCGCAACCGCTAAAAACGTCGTCGCGGCGGCGCGCAGTTTTGGCTTGAGTACTCGCGCACTCAAGCGTGAGCCCGAGTCACTCAAGGAACTAAGTTTCCCGTTGATCGTGCACTGGAAGTTTTATCACTTTCTGGTGGTTGAAGGCTGGTATCCCGGCGGTTGGTACCTCAACGATCCTGCTAGCGGGACCGTCAAATGCCCCGACCACGAGTTCGATAAAAACTTCACCGGAATTGCACTTGAGCTCAAACCTGGCGAACAGTTTGAAAAAACTGGGTCACGCCCCGGTGTGCTGGGCCGGCTCTTTGCTGCATCGGGAACCGTAATTCCTGCGATTGCGGCGGCGATCGTGATTGGTGTGTTGTTGCTCATTCCGACAATCTTGATGCCACAAGTGTTGACCCTCTACGGCAATCAACTCAATGGCCTTCTCGGTATTACAGCTGTTGCAACCTTGATCGGACTCGCGATCGCACTGGGAATTGCCTCAACATTGCAGGCCTTGCAGGGTGCACTATCTATTCGATTGTCGACGAAAATTAGTTTACGATTGACCGCGACAATGGTGCAAAGGCTTCTGCAGTTGCCGGCCGCTTTTCACGCACAACGCGGTGCAGCCGTGACCACCCAGCGGGCACTCCTCATTGATGGAATGAGCGCTGGGGTGAGTGCCCTGACTCTGACGTTGGGCACGGCCGTCTTGACCAGCCTGGCCGCTTTGATTGTTTTGTTTCTTATTAACGTGTCAATTGGATTAACCGCGTTGCTGATCGCGGTGTTGACGGTGGTTCTACTGAAAGGGACGCTGTCCAAGGCAAAGGATGAAGCTGCAAAAGTAGTAGTGGAGACCGTTGAAGCCGGAGCTGTTATGGCTTCAGCTCTCTCGCAAATCGAATCCATCAAGGCGGCCGGATCCGAAGACGGCATGATCGCGGCAGGCGTCGCGGCAACTAACCGCCAGTTGGAGGCGGAACAAAAAGTCGCCGTCCGCATGCTGGTTATTAGTGCAGTTCCTACCTTCCTGATCGCACTCGCAAATATTTTGATCACTGGCCTAGCGGTTTTTGAAATCACTCAGGGCCGATTGGCCCCGGGAGCGCTTATTGCAGTTATTGCTTTGACGGCGATGCTCGTTGGCCCGCTGGGTCAGATCGTCATGATGCTGGCCCAAGTCCAAATCTTGCGCCCGGCATTGGACCAGGTGGATGACGTTCTTGACGCAGACTTAGAAGTGAGACCCACACCAACCAAACTCGTTCCCTCTGAAGTGATCGGAGACGTTGTAGTTCGCGGGGCAACTTTCGGATACAGCACGCTTGCGCCCCCAGTGATCAAAGACCTTGATCTGCATTTGCCCGCGGGCGGCAGGGTCGCGCTCGTTGGCCCTTCGGGTTGCGGGAAGTCAACAATTTCCAAACTCGTGAGTGATCTGTATCAACCTTGGTCGGGTGAAGTGCTGATAGATGGCAGACCGCGATGGGAGCACTCCCAAGCAGTTTTAACGGACGCAATCGCGTTGGTAGATCAAAATCTCACAATTTTCGCGGGAACGATTCGCGACAACGTGACCCTGTGGGACCCGGAAGTGAGCGACGAGTCCGTCATGGAGGCACTACATGATGCACAATTAGCAAACGACGTATTGGCTCGACCTGGTGGGCTAGAAGCTGTTTTGTCCGAAGGCGGATCAGACCTCTCCGGCGGTCAACGTCAACGCTTGGAAATTGCGCGTGCTTTGGCGCGTAACCCTAGAATTCTGATACTCGACGAAGCAACGAGCGCCTTGGATCCCCCAACCGAGACCCTAATTGACCAAGCAATCCGACGCCGCGGGATTTCCGTCCTGGTGATCGCACACAGGTTGTCAACGATTCGTGACAGTGACGAGATCGTGGTTCTCGAGTTGGGTGAAGCCGTTGAACGTGGCACCCACGTTGAACTCATGGAACTCAAGGGCGCCTATTTCAATCTCGTGAGCTCAGGTTGAGCCCGCAGTTACTCCAGATCTCTGGAGAGAAAACCCAAGTCGTCCAATCGGGATACACGTACAAGTGTGTTTCCGGAACTATGTTCTTATTTGCGGTAAACCCAGAAGGGCGCCGCGTCCCGGTAGGGAATTTCGGTACGGGAGAGGTGATCGCCGGGTCACCCGCGGTTCCCGGTGAGGTGTCACTTCTCATTGCTGGCGTTCAAGGAACACAGGTCGAAATTTGTGATCTGGAAACCTTCATGCGCACAGACGGCGTTGAGCACATTGCCGAGTGGTTTTATCGCGTTGGTCAGGTGTCACTCGATGGTCGTTGGGTCCAAAAAGTTGTTGCACCAAATGGTGAAAAACTGCGGTTGGCTCCGGGTGAAAACGTGGTGACAACAGCCGAATCGGTTGCTTCGAGCAACCGCCAGATCCTCGGTTGGCTCAAAGTGACTTCGGGAACGGCTACGTACTGCGGTTGGAAATCCGCGCACGTTGGCGTTTTGGATGGCGCCGTACCGCTCACGCGCGGCGTGTGGCTCACCAGCGGGCTGCGTTGCCAGATCATTGACGCCGAACCTCCGGTTGACACTGCGCAATGGATTTCCGCATGTGACCTTATGGGGTTACTGCTCGCCAAGTCGGTCGTTGATGCACAACGCTCCCGCGACCAAAAACGCATTAAGGCCGTACAACAAGCCGACCTCCTGGGTCAGCAAAGCGTCCAGGCTGGACTGGATTCACTTGCCGGTGCCGTCGTCGGCGAGATGGTAAACAGTGAACCGATCACAGACCGAAGTTCTTCAGCACTATTCGCGGGGTTTCATGTGGCTCGGGCGACTGGACTCGCTGTCAGCGAGTCCAGTTGGGATGCGGCGAAAGTTGAATTGAGCACCGGCCGTAACCCCATTGCAATCGCTGCGGCGTACTCATCCGCTCGCGCGAGAGACATTTCACTGTCGGGTAACTGGTGGGAGGTTGAAGGCCCACCACTGGTGGCCCGGGACAACAAAGGTGAATACCTTGCACTTATTTGGCAGGGTCGTAACTGGGCGGTGTTCACCGCTGAAGACCCAGAGACGTCCAAGAAAGTGGATGCGGAATTTGCGTCCACTCTCTCGCGCTCTGCGACGGAGATCGTTCCGATTTTGCCGCCCACGCCAACTCGACTGTCCAAGCTACTGCGCTTAGCGTCGGCTCGCTCAAAAGGGGACCTAACCACGTTGATCGTCATGACCGCCGGAATCGCATTCCTGGCATTTTTCACGCCATTCATTCTGGGCAATCTAGCAAGCTCTATTTCTGACGTCAGTACCCAAACAATTCTCACCGCCGTGGGAGCCCTTGTTTTGATTCTGATGGCCACAACGGGGTGGGAGATTGTTCGGAGTCTGGCCTTGCTGCGGGTGCGAGTGCGGGGTTCCGCGATTGCGATTGGAGCAATTTGGGACCGCATGATGCGTCAACGATCCACTTGGCACGACAAGTTCACCCTGGGGGAACGCATGACCCAGTCCACCGCCGTTTCAACCTCGGCCACTGCTGTCCCAGACGCAACGATCATTGCGTTGCTGGACACCGTGACAATTCTGGGTGGACTCGCGGCGATCGCAACAACGAGCTCACCGCTGCTGATCTCGATTTCACTTCTGTTGGCGGTTCAACTTATGGTGAATCTGTGGTTTACCAAGCTGGGCGCCAAGTTGACATTCGCACGGGTTAGCGCCAGCTCGGCGGCCACCGGTCGCCTGATGGAAACCCTGGAAGCTGTCAACCGAATAAAAGTCTCCGGCGCAGAAGGTCGCGCGTTCAAGCGCTGGGCCAGCGTGCAAGCCAAACTCACTTCGGCTGACCTCTCGCTGCGCAAGCTGATGGTGATCCAAGGCTTAGTTCTCGGCGCGTGGCCGGTGATCGGACTGATTGTGATTGTGTCAGTGTCCAGCGCGACCGGAGCAAGCTTCGGTGACTTTGTCACGGCTCAGACCGCCGCGGCAATTGCAGCGACGACACTGGCCGCCACGTCAATGTCTGCGAGTGCGGTGCTCAACGGTCAAGCCGTACTAGCAAAAATTAAGCCGGTCTTAGAAACCGCGCCTGAAGGGTTCGGCCAAGGGATAGCTCCTGGACGGATCAGCGGTGGAATCACGTTCACCGACATTGACTTCCGCTACTTGCCGGGGAGCAAGCCCGTTCTCGACGGAGTCTCGTTCACCGTTAACCCAGGCGAGCACGTAGCAATCGTTGGTCCGTCGGGTTGCGGGAAAACCACGTTGATGCGCATCTTGCTGGGACTGGAAGAACCAGAGTCCGGGGTGATCTCAGTTGACGGACTGGACATGGCATCCCTTGATCGGCCATCCATCCGTCGACAAATCGGTAGTGTGCTTCAGTCCTCTAAGTTGTTGCCGGGCACGATTTTCGCAAACGTCGACATGGGCCGCGGGTTAACGCGAGACCAAGTGTGGCAAGCACTCGCGTCTGCGTCCGTCGCGGTTGATGTTGCGGCTATGGGCCTGGGTCTTGATACTCCGGTAGTTGACGGATCCGGTTCAGTCTCCGGTGGTCAGAGACAGCGAATCTTGTTGGCGCGGGCACTGGCCTCTGATCCTCGAATGCTGGTGCTCGACGAAGCAACGAGTGCACTGGACAACGTCACCCAAGGTGTGATCGTCGAGTTCCTGGACACGCTGCGTCTCACCAGAATCGTGGTCGCGCACCGTCTTTCCACAATTCGTGGAGCCGATCGGATCATTGTGTTAGTCGATGGCAAAGTGGCGCAAATGGGCACCTACGAAGAACTGACGAGTACGCCGGGGCACTTTAAGGAACTTGCCGAGCGTCAACTCGCTTAAGATCAAGCACTCAAATGAATAGGTGACGAGCGGCCATTCGGTCTGCCTGTGAACCTTTTATTTGATTCAGTGCGAACCCAACCCCAGCAAGGCCTTTGTACAGGCTGGGCGCCTGCAGGTCAGGGGACCCGAATGCCGTGATGCGAAAGCCATTGGCCCGCTCGGCTCGAGTTTCTATTTTTTCGAGCATCTCTAGACTCGCAGCGTTCCAGGACACATTGCCGCTCGAGTCGCCAACGTAACTCACAATAAGTGCGCGGCCAAGATTGCCGCAGCACAGTGAATCCAATGGGCGAAGCGGAGTGGTCGCTGTGGTCGTGGCCGCTATGTCGAGTTGTGCGCTCCACGAGGCCGCATCCGGGTGGGTTGGCAGTAGTTCAATCGCACGCATGCGGGTTAGTGCGATTCCGGGTGCACCGGCGCACCAGCCAGTCATACAACTTCCCGGGGCGGAGTCGTCGCGTAAATCAAGCCAATTGCCAGATTCACTGTCAAAACTTGAAGTTTCACTTGCCAGTGCGAGAACGCCAGCGTCCGTGAACTCTTCATTCCCTAGGGCAATCCCGATCTCAATGAGTGCGATTCCGATGCCACTGGCTCCGTGGGCAAGCCCGTTGAGAGCCCTTTTGGAAGTAGGGGTAACCCAGTTGCCCTCGGGTGTGGCCGCATTGAGCAGATGGTTGCCAATGCGTTGGAGTGCCTGCCGAGTTTGTTCTTCTGGCACCATTTGAAACCTTCGGGCAAGGGGACCGGCTGACCCGGCGCACCCGCCGATCACATCTAGTACTCGATCCTTTTTTAGGATCGTTGGCGTGATCGAGCCGGTAAACGTGTTCCAAAATTGATCGGTGTGAGAGTGCTCGGGGAACCCGAGTCGGTTCAAGTACTCAAAAATGCGAAGGACTCCACCCGCGCCACTGATCCCGAGTCCTTGGTCGCGAAGCATTCGGTGCACCGGTTGAGTGTTTGCATCTGTAAAAATATTTTCTATCGGGCGCAGAACCTCGGTGACTTTTTCGGTGAGGAATTCGAAAGACTTGTCGGCACTCTCGCTTACTAGAAACGCGGCGAGTCCGGCTCTACCGCTATACAAATTCATCGAGATCGACTGGAGCTGATACTGCTCGGTATTTTCCAGGGTCTCAAGGACAAGCCAGGTTGGATTGCCCTTTCCGTCCTGTAACTCAATGTCGATCAAGTGGCTTGCTATGTCAGCGGAGGTGCGTGCTGTGGATTCAACCGTGGAAACGAGATCAGTCCTGTTCATGGATTCACGTGCGGCGAATGACCCTCGAATGAGCCGCACCTGCCAATCACGTGAGGCGGGTGAACACTGACTAAGACTCTGCAAGGCCGTTTCAATTCCCTCGGCGGAAATCACACCCTTGATTCCACCGCCGGGTGAATTGATCTCAATTGAGCCGAGCGGGAATTCGAAGTAGGGAATATCGTAATTTTCCATGGCGATTAATTCCGCACGCAAAATATCCCAGTGTGGTGGGCGTTTTTGGGTGAGTAGCCAGGCCCGCGACAAACGATCGAGTTCGAATCCGCGAACTAACGGGTCGGCCATGGCCGAGGGAGTTAACGCCCGTTGCGACAAGATGGCGTACGTGCTCGTGTTGCGCAATACGATTCGACGGTTGACCCCACGGAATGACTCGAATGCGGTTTGGATTTCAATGCGAAAATCCGGGTTGAAGGTCAGGTCGTAGACCTCAATGAAACCGTCGACAACGTCTTCGTAGTGACTCGAAAGTGGGTTTTCGGTTCCGATCGGAACGGGCAGTGACGTGGACTGGGTTGCAATTGTTTTTAGTTCGCCGATGCGCATTGAGTCGGTATTGATATCAACCCAACCGCGGCGAGCAGAATTATGCTCGATAATCGAGGGGATTCCAAGTGCGCTGACGTCAACCAAAGAGCTGCCTTCGGAGAATGTACGCCAACTCGGCAACATGCCAGTTTTAAGCACCGAGACACGTATATCGTCGATTTCCGAAGGTTGTTGATCAAGGAAGTCGTTTATTTCGCTTTCGAAAATTGTTTCGGCATCAATGAGAAAAAGATCCGCGCCCGATGCGATCAGATTCTCTTCGTGACAATCTGATCCGTTAACTAAATGAATTGAGGCAAGAAGTCGACCCGCATTTCGATAAAACATAGATAATTTACTTGGTTCACATGGTTCATGGATCAGGCATTCGGCGTACCCGTGAGTATCCCCGATCGCAAGAATTGTGAGTTTGCGAGATTTTTGAGGTGATATTTGCGCGTTAATCAATTCGATGAAGTCACTAAGGCGGGCCTCAATTCTGAGGTCTTTAGGTTTGTAAATAACCGACCAAGTAGTTCCAGCGAGTTCGAATTCAAGTCGAGCGACCCCTTGGCCGCCCCGATGTGGGTCGCTGAGTTCCCACTCAACAGTGTTGAGCATGGCGCGAATGGGGATCGCAAATTCATGAAGCAGCTCGTCTCGATCCCGACTGATTCGCTCGAGCAAACTGCGGGTATTCAATTCCCATTGCATCGTGACAATAGCGAAAATTCGACCCAGTCCGGGATAGCGGAACAACAGTGATCCAAGTGAGTCGGCCAGGTTGCTGACGCAGAATTCTTCGTAACTTTGTTGACCGGCTGCCGCAAGCAGAGTCTTGGAACACATTCGCGAAATTCGTGAAATCAAAACATTGGTGAGTTGCACGTGTGCCTGCGGTGAGATGTTTGTCAGCACCTGCGAAGCTAAGGAGCCTAGGAGTTGCGTGCAAGTGGGGGTGAGGATCGGCGCCAGAAGGTGATAAAACGGGATGCTTGTCTCGCCCACAAATTCGTCAAATGGAATCGCAACACCTGGCAGTCCAGCTTGCAGGTGTTCAAGTTGATTGATCCAATCAGGATGCCCAACTCGATCCGGGCTCGGCTCATCGAGTTCATCGACCTTGCTGAGCATCGCGGTTGCTTGTGCGATGCTAAGTCCGTCCCAAGCAAGGCGTCGCTCAAAGTTTCCCAGTTGAGCAGGATCGATAAGTCGAGACCAAGTGTCAAAGTATTGTGTTGATTCACTCGTAGTTGATTCGAGTTTGTCCGGGGTCAGCCGCCGGGCAGCATCGAGTCTTTCCACCCAAGATGGGTGCGCTCCTATATTGTCCCGTACTTGTCGTGAATCGCCTTTGACACGCCTTCCCTTCTCGATTTCTGGTACTTGGTCAATCACTAATCTATCTCAATTCACTTCATGGAGGAAGTCAACCGTGGATCCACGGTCAAAAAGAGGTTAATACGGTGTAAACACGGTAATGAAATGGTCGCGAATGCGGTATAAACGGGGGTGGCCGAAGCAGAAGTGGATGTTGTGTCGCCAATTGCTCGACTTGATGAAGTAGTAATTTTTGGTAGCCCCTGAATGTGGGTGGGTCTTTTGGGTGTTATTTCCCTATTGGCTGCCGGTCTGGTGTGGGGATTATTCGCGCAACCCCCGGTTGCAGTCAGTGCTCGGGGGGTTCTTTCTACCGTTGGTGGTCCCCTTGAGATTGGTACTTCACAGAGTGGAACGGTAACCAAACTCAATGTAGTCCTGGGAGAGTCCGTCCAAGAGTTCAATTCACTCGCAGTCGTGCGAGACGATCGGGGAAACTCAATCCGACTCCTCACCCCGGTTGCGGGAACGGTCATTGAAATTTCTACTCAGGTGGGTGACTTCGTGAGCGCCGGTGAAACGGTCGCGATTATTCAAGACTCGCGCGAGCAATTGCAGGCTATAGCTCTAGTACCAGTGTCGAGTGTTGGTTCAATTGAAGTCGGACAAGAAGTACAGGTTTCAGCCGATTCGGTGCCCGTCGGTGAGTACGGATATTTGAAGGGACAGGTCGAATCGATAGCGACGGTTCCCATGAGTCTCGCCAGAGTCAATCAGTTGGTGGGAAGTGTCGCGGGCTACCAGGATGTTAATACTCTCACCGAACCAATCGTTGAAGTTCGCGTCTCATTAGTCCTCGATACCGAAACGACCTCCGGGTTTTCTTGGACGATTGGCAGGGGTCCCTCATTCGCATTACTCGCTGGTACTCCGTGGCGCGGAGACGTCATTACCGGTTTTGAGAGCCCACTAACGACTCTGTTTGGTTCTTAATGCGGGTGCAACTGGCGCAGGCGCCAACAGATGGTGGGTTTGCTTGCCTTCGCATGCTTTTTGCGAGTCACGGAGTACACGTGGGTGCCGAACAACTACGCGAAGTGAGCGGTGTCGGTCGAGATTCTCCCAATTTAGATACCGTCAATTCCACGGCACAATGGTTTGGTTTTGAAACTGAATTGCGTGACATCCGTGAGTTCCTTGGTGCGCACGAGCACGAGGCGTTGGAATTCCCGATGATTGCAGAATGGGGAGCAACAAAAGCTCGACAATTTATTGTCGTGACTCAGGTCGATGCAAAATCGATTCAACTCATTGATCCTTTCGTGGGAAGAAGGACGGTTGATCGACTTGAAGCGGGACGCTCATTGAGCGGTCGGGTTCTCTCAATTACAGCCGATCCGGATCGCTCAACTTTTACTCAGGTGCCGGCTACCAATACATTGAAGTTATTTGTCACTAGTAAAAGCGGTGCTGCTTTCGTAATTCTCGCTGGACTCGGGTTGATTGTTCCAGGGATCATTGCTCCAGGTTTGGTGCGAATCTTTGTTGATGATTTCTTGGCACGGGGGGATCGTGACAGTCAAAACACGATCTTGGCCGGGTTATTCGCCATGCTGGTCGTGTCAATAACCCTGACCGTTTTTCAACTAAGTGCAATGAAGCGGCTCAACACTATTGCTGTCACCGCACTGGGTGCGCGAATTATGTGGCATTTATTAAGAATGCCGGCGTGGTTCTTGTCATCCCGTGATGCGACAAGTCTTGGTTTTCGGGTGCAGCTCACCCAACAGATTGCAGCCGTACTTTCGGGTGAATTGGCGCTCGCGCTCATGGCTGCGTTGACGAGTTTCTTTTTCCTAATCGTCATGTTTGTTTTGTCGCCAATTCTGGGTTTAGTCGCATTTATCGGCTTCTTCACTGTCGTTATTTTGATTTGGCGGGTCGCGCCAACTCGAGTGGAAGTGCGCCAGCGTCAGGCTCGTGAACGAGAAGTTTCAGCGAATCTGCTCGGTACGAGTCTCCGAGTGCTCGACACATTAAAGGCGACAGGAAACGAGAACATCGCATTTGACCGGTCATATTCCTCGTTGGGTCGGTTGCTCATTCTGGGTAACACGCATTTATGGGCTTGGATGGGAATGCTTCCCACCGCGGTCATGTTGTTTACCAGTGTCTTTGTTCTCGCAACGGGTGCGCTTCTGGTGATTTTTGGGACGATTACCCAAGGAACTTTGGCCGCATTTTTCCTGTTGCTCTCCGGCTTCCTTGCACCCCTAATAATTTTAGTGCCGAGCATTGATTCATTCCTCAGTTTGCGCGGGTCACTTGATTCGATCGACGACATATTGATGCAGAAGGTCGATCCAGCTTTGCGCGACCCATACCTTGATACCGAACCGGCGCCTCTAGAAATTTACGCTGCCACCATGAGTGAATCAGTGGAACCTGCACCGCTTGAAGTGAAGGATTCCCCCGTATCCGAAGCGGAGGTTGAGGTTGATCACCTTTCGTTATTGATGGCTCAAGGTGGGCGCAAGCGTGGTCAGAAATCGGGAGTCAGTTCGGGGCTCGCGGTTGATCCGTGGGCCGCATCACTTGATTTGGTCGATGTAACGTTTGGTTACAGCAGAATTAATGCTCCGTTATTGAATAACATTACCCTGAGCATCAAGCCCGGGCGGGTGGTTGCGTTAGTCGGGGCTAGCGGTTCAGGAAAATCAACCGTAGGTCGACTGGTCGCCAGCATGTATCAGCCTTGGCAGGGTGAAATTTCACTCGATGGGAAACCACTGCAATCAATTTCCCAGGAATCAAAAGCAAATGACATCAACTTCGTCAATCAAGATGTAGTGATTTTCCAAGCATCAATTCGTGACAACATTTCGATGTTTAACCCAGACATTCCAGATCGAAATATTGTTGCGGCGGCCAAAAAAGCACTGATCCACGATGACATTATTTCGCGACCCGGCGGCTACGAGGCCGTATTG
>Ga0208414_1000458_pt1 | contig 40485 bp, 36 predicted proteins | sample AntAceMetag02UKE_FD_184770 | JGI IMG/M metagenome (GOLD analysis project Ga0208414, IMG submission 184770) | Saline lake microbial communities from Ace Lake, Antarctica - Antarctic Ace Lake Metagenome 02UKE (SPAdes) (version 2) | ecosystem: Environmental > Aquatic > Non-marine Saline and... | reverse complement strand
CAATATTTGAGCATTTGCACCTAAAATAGCATTCATTAGATTAGACAAACCGATATAAAAAATCACATATTCTCCTCCTCTAAACTCCTCAGTTAGAATTACGAATACATTGTCAATATTTCCCCAAATTCCAATAAAAACAAGTGCACCAATTAAAAACTGATTGATAGAACTCTTTTTATAAATGGAATTTACGCGTTCCATGTTTCTATCTTTTATTGCTTGAGCTAAAACGTTACTCGTAATTCTACTTAATGCCCTTGCAGGCATTACTATTAGTAGGCCAAAAAAGAAAGTAGTTCCGTAAATTCCCGTTTCCTCAAGCGTGAGGTAAAAGCTAATCATTACAGTATCTACTCTTTGCACTAGTATGTTTCCAAAGCCTTGTAAAATTGAATAAAGGCTAACGCTATAGATTACTTTTCTAAGTCCTTTTCTTAAAAATGAGAACTTGGGAGTAACGTCAAACTGTCCCTTTTTTATTAGATAAACAATAATTAATACTCCAGATGTGCTAAATGCCGTAACGTAGAGATAAATAAATTTCTCAAAATCAATAAAAGGAATAAAACCATAAGACAGAACCGCCAAAAGGAGAAGAGTACGCTGAACTATTTCTTTAATCAAAGCACCCGTAACTGCGTTGCCTATTGCCCTAGCATAAGTATCGAAAAGATTAAAAGCGAGTACGAAAAATGATAGTGGAAACACCAACCACGAGAACTGAAAAAATAATTTGTTAGAAACGTCTTGTGAGACAATAAATGGTGACAAAAAATAGTACACAATTGAGCTGAACAAAAACCCAAAAAACAGCACCATTAACGACAAAAAAACAATTCCATTGTGTCCATTGGAATTGTTTTTGAAATAGGGGAAAAGCCTTGTAATTGTAGCTCCGAATCCAAAATTACCCAAAATAGAAATAAACTGAGAATAGGTTATGAGAAGAGTCGTAACACCAATTTGAGCTGGAGTTAACAGTCTTGGGAAAAGAACAGCCGTAGACAAAAAACCAATCAGTACACCTATGTAGGAATAGCTGCTACCTTTTAAGGTTTGACGACCAATCTCACCTAAATCTATATTTAAAATTCTCTTCAACATTGTTTAGAGCGCAAAGTATCAGCAATATTTTCACTTTTTAATTAATCCGCTGCCTTATTTCTTAACAAATGTTCCTTTATTTGCTTTGTATTCATTAAAGTATAATTGAACTTTACTATTTATTGTTTATTTAGCCCACTTGAAATGAGTTCATACGACACTTCTTTATAAAATTAAATAATGGATAAGTTCACAATACCATTTTTCCCTCCTCTCGAAGAATATCATATCCAGCTTGAAAAAGTTTGGAATAATGAGTGGATTACTAATAATGGACCATTGTTGCAAACATTGGAGGAAGAGGTTTCTGAATATCTTGGTACTTCTAAAATGAGTTTCGTTTCAAATGGAACTATTGCGATTCAAATTGCTATTGAAGCTTTGGATTTAGAAGGTGAAATTATTACAACACCTTTTAGTTATGTCGCCACTTCTTCAGCTATCAAATGGCAAAAATGCACGCCTGTATTTGTTGATATCAACTATTCAGATTATGCTATCAATCCAGCATTAATCGAAAGTAAAATCACCGATAAAACTTGTGCAATTCTTGCCACTCATATTTTCGGAAACTCCTGTGACATTGAGGCAATCGAAACTATTGCTAAAAAGAACAATCTAAAAGTTATTTATGACGCTTCCCATTGTTTTGGAACAGAATACAATAACGAATCGATATTCAATTTTGGCGATATTAGTACCTGCAGTTTTCATGCAACCAAACTATTTCACACTATTGAAGGTGGTGGAATTTTCTCAAGATCTTCGAAAGTAATAGGTAAAGCAAACCTTCTTAGAAATTTTGGACATAATGGACCGGATAAATTCTCATCGGAAGGAATTAATGGAAAAAACTCAGAGGTACACGCTGCGATGGGATTAACTAATCTGCCGCATATAGAAGCTGTTAGAGAAAAAAGAAAACATCAATTTCTTTTGTATAAAAACTTCCTCGAAAACACAACAGTAAAGTTTCAAGAATTAAACGATCTATGCGATTTTAATTACGCATATTGTTCAGTAGTCATTGAAGATAAAGCTAGTTTTAATAGAGTATTGGAAATGACGATTCAGGATAAAGTCGGATTGAGACGCTATTTTTATCCATCGCTCAACACCTTGCCTTATTATAACCCGACTGAATGTGCCGTTTCAGAGAAAATTGCAGAAAGTATCTTTTGCCTTCCGATGCATTTTAATCTAACCGACACTGAAATAGAAATCATTTCAAATAAAATTAAGTTATGCTTATAATTGGTGCCGGAGGGTTTTCGAAACAGCTTTGTAGTTCTATTTTGATGAATAAGAATGCAGAAGAATTAGTTTTTTTCGACTCCTTTACGTCAAACAACCAATTTCTAGGGACTTATCAAATTCTTCATACAAATGAAGAAGCTGTAGCATATTTACAAAAAGACAGCCGATTTCTTTTAGGTACTGGAAGCCCTGTACTTCGAGCTAAAATCGCGAATGAATTTTTAGAATTAGGAGGAATCCTTACAACTCACATTTCAAACCACGCATTAATATCACAGCATATAATTGATATTAAACAAGGCGCGACCATTCTTCCTCAAGTTCTAATTGAACCCTCTGCAACAATTGGACGCGGCGTTCTTCTAAATGTAAATGCATTTATTGCTCATGATGTAACTATCGGTGATTTTTGTGAAATATCTCCCTCAGCACAACTTTTGGGAGGATGTAAGATTGGTGAGGGCACATTTATAGGAGCTGGAGCTGTTATTTTACCCGGTATTTCTGTTGGAAATAATGTAATTATAGGAGCAGGGGCATTAGTAAATAAAGATGTGTTAGCGAACAAAACAGTAGTTGGAGTGCCTGCTAAATAGAAAAAAGCTAGCCTAACATTTTCTTAAGACTTTCTTTAACATCCTTTCATTGAAAACTGGTTACCTACATTTTAGAGAATATATATTCAATGAAAAATAGTATTTACTCTGATATTCTTGAGAAAACTCGCTATCCCCAGCTGAGTAATACGATTGAATTGGAATTTCACCAAAAGCACTATGTTCTATCTTTTGAAAACAAAAGCTTAAAGAAGCTATAGCCAATCTTTTCAGAAGATAATAGTCCCCCTTCGTTCGGTATACAGGATTTAAACGAGGATCACAGAAGGTCATTCCACTCTAATTTTGATCAAAAATGTGCGTTTAAGCATTCTTTTTTTCCATTTCCTAAAGCATATATAAAACCAAGGTTTAGATAATACTACTTTTGAATACTGGTTATCTAAAATGGCTTCAATACTAAAAATACCAAGCGAGACCTCCAAAGGAGTACTCGTATTTACGACCGTAGAACGCGATCTAGTTTTACGGAAAAACTCTGCTATGCTCAAGCGGATTGAAAGTTTAAAATCGAAATGGGTAATTGTTCTTCATCCGAACTATTACGATCATGACTTTAAACTAGACCCCATTTTTGATGTTACTTTTAATTGCGTAGACCTGCTGACTTCCTCCACTCCATTTTCGCAGTTAAGTGTTCAGGTCCATAGCTTTACACCTTCTTTTTTCAAGCCATCTAAGCAAGAAAAATTTTGGGATATTCTTCATGTTTCCAGAGCTCAAACGTCCAAAAACATTCCTGAATTTTTTGAAATTATCAGAAAACTCTACGATCAAGGTAAAATGTACCGCGTTTTATTAATATGCACTATTCCTGATAAGAACTGGCTACGAGGAGATATCGTTTCAAATATCCGAGACTATTACGACGAATTATTCACTGAACCCGAAAAAGATCTTTTTACATTACTCACAACAAGCTACCGGCAACCTTATCCGTTCGATACAAAAACCATTTCGCATTTTTACAATTCTAGTAAAATACTTTTGAACACTGGAGGTGGAGAGCGGCAAGGAAGAATAAATGCATATGCATGGTGCACTGGAATGCCACTAGTTTCATTAGATAGAATGAAGGATTTGATTCCGCATCACTTGCGCAAAGAACCCGTATTTTATCCAAGTAAAACCTATGACGATTTACCTGAACAGGTAATAAAAGCAATTGAATACAGCGATACCAGGCACAACCTTGACGATTTTGAAGAAATGTATCACCACTGTTCAGAAACATTTAATGAGACGACATTAAAGAAAGAATTAGCTAAGTTTTATTCAGTTGACAACACCGTTGCTGATGATTCCTTATTTAACGTTACTAACTTAGACCGTCGTGTTGCTCGCCACTGCGGATTTGGAGACACAACCACAAGCATCGATGTTCCGCTTTCTAGTGTTATCGATTATCTTGAAACCGCAACAAATTCTGAGCTATTTACTTTAATCACAAACGATGATCCTGAAACTCAACTTTTTGAATCAGGCTTTTTAAAACGTGGTAAAAATCCTGAATTTACGGGTATTAAATACACGGTAAAAAGCTTCGTAATGTCAGTCGCTATGAAGATTTACAAGAAATACATAAAACGTAAATAACTTTGGAGCAAGTATTAATTACATTCAATTTTCCAATTTCTTACGCAAGAACTCGATTCGGTTTAATACTTATGTTTGTTTCCATCAATAACTCAATTTTACACTATTAATATGTCATGCCCCGTTTGTAATTCTGAAAAGAACACCAAGCTTTTAGATTGGAAAAAATACGAGATGATGCGGTGCAAAAGTTGCGCATTAATTTACAGCACTCCTCTACCTACAGATCAGGAGATTACTGAATTTTACCAAGGCTTCCTATTTCAACAACCTGCTGATTTTGAGATTGATAATAAACTAAAAACTAGAAAAACGGAGCTAACTAATTTGTTTAAACTTGCTAGCAACTCAAAAGGCAAAAAGCTTCTTGATTATGGTGGTGGAACTGGAGCAGTTTTTAAAGCGGCAACAGAATTAGGATTGGACACTTATTATTACGACCTGGACAAAAAAGCAGAAAACTTTACCAAAGGGAAATTTGGACTAACTGATGCAAAGATCATTGAAGATGTTGCAAATACAGAAGAGAAGTTTGATTACATTTTTTGTGATAACGTAATAGAGCACGTAAAGTATCCACAGGAACTGGTAGAAATGTTAGCTCGATTGCTTAACAAAGACGGTGTATTAATCTTTAAAACACCACATGGAGGAAACACCGAAATCTACTTCAACCCTCTAATTTCAATTAAAGAGTATTGTGGAAAGGCATTGAAATACAATTCAGTTTCGAAAACTATTCAAGGCTATTTTCAAGCTTTTTGGCATGCTGATCCTCCAAGACATATTTTTTCCTTTTCTAAAAAGAGTATGATTGAATTGGTAAATCGATCCAAATATTCCAGTTATACATCTAAAGTTGATTATTACAATATTCCTGCATACAGCAATACTATTACAAAAGATTTTTTCTCTAAAGACAAAAGGCTTAGTCCTTTAAAATCGGTTATAGTAAGACTTCTTTTATGGCCAATCGTAATTATAGAAGTATTACTGCATATTGTAAAAAGATTATTGATCTCTATTGGTATTGTTTCTGCCGGCGGATTAATCTTGATTATTAAGAACGATTAGAAATTATTCTATTCAAGAATACCTTTCAATTCTCCGCGTTTCATTAAGAATTCCAACCAATCAAAATCGATAGGATCATCGATATCAAAACAATGATGGTCTACTTTATAAACCATAGTTTTCTCAGCGTAAGGAGTCGTTAATCCTTGATCGAAAAATGACTTTCGATACATATAGAAGGAACCATTTAACTCATAAACTTCAGGAGCAGTTTGACGTGAAATTACTTTTCCTCCACCGCAGGGAATGTGTCCAAAATCTCCATTCATCTCAATCATATTGAAATAAGGATTTTTCTTAGCCTCTGAAACCGAAAAAATATTCAGAGCTTCAGCATTCGAATTCAGTTTATTGAAACAATCTACTAATTCGTCAATAGTTCTTAGAGGGGCAACTACGTCTAAATCAATAACAACGTCGTATTCCTTATTCTCTTTTTTTTCTTTCCATTCTTTGAGTGCCTTTATGGTAAGCACCTTACTCACACTGCTGCCACTCAAATCATCTGGACGTACATATTCTAAATCAATCTGCCCCAAATAACTGATACAGTTTTTGATAATGTCGCTATCTGTCGAAACTGCAATATCAGCCCCTAACCTATCTGCAAGTTGAACCGCTTGTTCACCTGAATAAGTAACTAAAGGCTTGCCATTCAACTTCTTATAATTCTTTCCAGGAAGTCCTTTAGAACCGCCTCTAGCACAAATCGTAATTAGTGTATTCATGAAAGCAATTTCAGCTGTTTAATGTCTCTTTGAGCTTTTTCAAAATCTTCCATTTTACCAATATCCAGCCAGTACTCCAAATGAGCGTAATGCATCACCTTCTTACCTTCTTTCTGAAGTTTTTCCATTAAATCGGTAGAGTTGTAAAACTCACCTTCGGGAATCATTTCCAACAAACTGCGTTTAAGGAAGTATATTCCCCCATTAGAATAATAGGTATAAGTAGGTTTTTCTTTAAACGACTTTACGGCATCATCTTCAGTTTCCAATACAGCATAAGGGATCTTCACCTCATATGGTATCGAAACTAACCCCATATCAGCACCAGAACTGATAAAAGCATGATAAAAATCTTCGTAATCTACATTGGTTATTAAGTCCGAATTCATCAAAAGAATAACATCTCTTTGGATCTCTTTTTCAGCATACTTCAGAGAGCCAATTGTACCGAGCGGCACAGGTTCCTCAATATAATCAACCTGATGTCCGTATTCTGTGGTGGCTATATAATCCTTTATTTTTTGACCCAAATAATTAATCGAAATATGAAACTTTTGAACTCCAAACTTTCTTAGTCTTTCAATGTTCCATTCCATTACTGGTCGAGAACCAATTTTCAATAATGGTTTTGGCGTTTCTAAGGTTAATGGACGTAATCGACTGCCTAAACCGCCAGCCATAATTGCTACTTCGATTGGTAGAAAACTAAATTGTTCGCGAAGATCGACTATCGATTTTAGCGTTCTATCTGCTGAAACTACCGGAATAATCTGAATGGATTTATCTTTTATCTCTCGCATTTTTTGAAGATCTTTTTCATCTTCATACATGAAATAACAATTTCGATTAATTACCTTTTCTAGAGTAGCATCTAACTCAAGATCATTCAGCAATGCACGACGAATATCACCATCGGTGATGGTTCCAATGAGTTTATCATTTTCATCAACAGCAAAAAGTGTAACATACTTGGCTAAGCTATCTTGGTTGATTTGCTGCAAAGCTTGCTTAATCGTGCGGTCTGATTTTATTTTAAAATCTTGAAGATTCATGCTAAATAATTTGTGATTGCATTCCAAATTTCAGGAACAGCTCCACCCTTCCAATAAATGTTTTCAATTTTCTCTTCAGGCAGTTTTTCAATGCGTTCTATTTCTTTCAATATTAGCGATTTTTCAACCGATAATGTTGTGACATTATTGCTCACCACTCTCCCCTTTTGACGGTTTCCTAGATTAATAACCCGTTTATTGAAAGACGCTGCCTCAATAACTCCACTTGACGTATTTCCAAGCATAAATTCTGAATGCGTTATTGCAGAAAAATATCCTTTCAAACCAAAGCTCTCTATCAACCTCACATTCTCGTTTCCTTCAGCAAAATCCTCATAGATTTTTCTAAAAGCCAAACCAGCGATATCTGCATTGGTTTGAGTAATTACTAATTGATAATTCTCAATGGATTTGAACGTTTTAATAAGTTCAGAAAGTTGACTTCTCCCGGCATCTTCCAACATAGTTTCAGGATGAAACGTAATTAAAATACTGGGAATTGAAAAATCTATCTTGAACCGTTCCAACATTTCCGATTTAGTAAAGGGCTGAAAAGTTGATAAACTATCTAATGCTAAAGCACCAACCGTATGCACGTTTTTCGGAGATTCTCTTAACTGAGCAATCCTTTCTGAATATGCTTCTGTGGACGTAAAATGTAAATCACAAAATTGGGTCAATGAATGCCGGAACATATTGTCAAATGCGCCTGTTGTTTCTTCTCCACCATGAATATGCGCAAACTTCTGATGAAAAAACGCGCCAGCAGAAACAGCAGCAAACATCTCATAACGATCTCCCAAACATAGAACAAGATCAAATTTATTATCTGACCAAAACGATGAAAATGTTTCAGCAGTTTTAGCATAATTCAGAGCTACACCTTCACTGCTATCTTCAGCTTTAAAAGTGTCTAACTTATGAATATTACCGTTAAATGTTTTTTCAATTTCCGTTACTGAATTCCCAAAAGCAATCGATGTATGCGCTCCAAAAGCGATTACTTCTAATTGGCAAGACTGTTTTTCTATAAACTGAATCAGCGGCTGATAAATGCCATAGTCTGCACGAGAGCTTGTGAGTAATCCTAATTTCATTTGAAATCGGAATATTCAAGTTTGTGACCTGATGGTAAATCTTTGAAAATCATCTTTCCTACAATGTTTCTAAACCCCATAGGGCTTATTCCATCTCCAGGACGCAGCATGGAAAAGTGAGATTCTTTTAGCTTTTCACCAGCTTTAAGCGCTTGATTTATGTGAATTGATTTTCTAGCAATGGCAATGTTCTTTTTCTCTGATTCTGTTGGAACCTTTTTATCGGAACCTAATCCTTCCTCTATATTTCTTATTGCAGAAACCATTTGTCTTAATTCATCTGGTTCAAGCGATGCTGGATGATCTGGGCCTGGTAAAGTGCGGTCTAGTGTAAAGTGTTTTTCAATCACTACAGCGCCTAATGCAACTGCCGCAATAGGTATTTCAATTCCAAGTGTATGATCTGAATAACCAATCTGAACTCCTAATGAGGCGATATCTTTCATTGCTCTTAAATTAACGTCCGAAAATGGTGTTGGGTATTCAGTGTTACAATGCAAAACTTTGATTTCAGATTTTTTATAACCGAAATTCAAAAATACTTGCAACGCAGCTCCGACTTCCATTAAATTACACATTCCGGTAGAAAGTACAATTGGTTTTTTACTAGAAGCAAACTTTTCTAAGAGCGGCAAATTTGTAATCTCTCCCGAAGCAATTTTCCAAAAATCTAAATCGAAGTCATTCAGCAAATCAAAACTATCTACATCAAATGGAGTAGATAAAAAGCCTATTCCTTTGCTTTTTGAATAATCAGCAAGTTCTTCGAATTGAGCTTTACTAAATTCTAACTTTTTGAGCATTCCGAACTGACCTTCGTCTTCGCTCAAATTCAGATTATTCTTTTGATATTCAGCCATTTTAGCCGCAGAAGATGTGAGTTTTTCCGTCTTAAACGTCTGAAATTTAACGTAATCAGCATTTGCATCAGCGGCAGCATCAACTAACTTTTTAGCGAGTTCAAAATCACCGTTGTGATTGACTCCTGCTTCAGCTATGATTATCGTCTTTGGTCTCACAATATAAATTTAAAGCTTTGGACTACTTGTTATGTTTACTATTCTATCTGCTAACCAAATCGAGTTGGTAAGATCAGTAGTTTGGCATTCTTTAAACATTGGTAACTCATTCATCAATGTCCATGCAGGCCGTGTCATTATGCCATTACTATTAGTTGCTTCAAGAAATTCGTCGCGTTCTGCTCTATCAGAAAGTAGAATGGTATTTAACCAATAATTGGTTTTGTTGGGTGCTTTCTCCGTCTTGAATTTAATAGATTTATTACTAAAGAACTCAATATATCTGTTGGTTAGTTCTCTTTTTGAAGCCAATAAAGTAGGTAGTTTTTCCAATTGCGCCTTCAATAAACTTGCATTGAGGTTTGGCATTCTATAATTATAGCCCATTTCATCATGAACGTATTCCCACTTATGCGGAACTTTTGCTGTAGTAGTTAAATACTTCGCTTTTTTGGCCAACTCTTCGTCGTTGGTTAGTATTGCACCACCACCACCTGCAGTGATTACTTTATTACCATTAAAGCTCAACACTCCAAGTAAACCAAAAGTCCCTAAGTGCTTTCCATCAACAAAAGAACCTACTGCTTCAGCAGAGTCCTCGACCAAAGGAATGTTCCATTCATCACATACCGCTTTAATTTCGATTATAGACGCTGCAAAACCAAAAGTGTGCATAGGTGTAACAGCACTTATTCTTTTGCCAGAGGTTTTATTAAAACATTTCCCATTTTTCAATTCAGCATTAATTTCTAAAAAATCGCGCAAACTTTTAGGACAAAGCCCCATGTTTTCTTTATCAACGTCAACAAAAATAGGAATGGCTCCGTTATACAAAATAGCGTTTGTAGTTGCAACAAAAGTCATGGCTTGTGTAATAACTTCAGTATCCTTTTCAACGCCAGCTAACCTCAACGCTACTTGTTGAGCAGCAGTTCCATTTACAACCGCAACTGCATATTTTGCTCCAGTGTACTCAACAAGCATTTTCTCGACCTCATCGATTTGTTTTCCTACGCTAGAAACAAACGTACTTTCAATGCACTCTTTTAGATACTGTTGCTCGACATGATCGAAAACTGGTATATGAAGGGGATAAAAATCCTCTTTACCGTAAAAATCTTCTAAAATGGATTTTAATCCATTAACTATTTCTAAACTTATCATCATCAGGATTTAAGATAACGCCATCTTTAATGACTTTATATAAATGTACAATCCCCTCAGGAACCGTGTAGGTTATATCAAAATCAAGAACTCTTTTTATTTTATCAAAATTGACTCTGTAATCTCTGGGATCTTCGTTCTTCTGAACATATTTAATTTCACAACCTTCAATCACTTTTGAAATTTCTTCAACAAGCATTTTCTTGGTGTAATTCTCTTTTGTATTTCCTACGTTAAAGACCTCAAAAGCAACTTTATCATCATCTGATTTAATTACTTCAACAACTGCTCTCGCAAGATCTAAAACATGACAGTAAGGTCTCCAAAATTGCTCTCCAAAAATCACTAATTCTCTACCTAAAGCAAGCTCTTTAGTAAATTCATTTACGGTAAGATCAAAACGCATTCTCGGTGACAAACCGTAAACGGTTGAAAATCTTAAACAAGTAGGCTTTGTAGTTGAAGACCCTTTATGGCCCAATAAAAATTGCTCATAAGCAACTTTAGTTTCTGCATAAAGTGATACCGGAGACAATTCAGACTCTTCATTCAAAAAGAGTTCTGGGTCACTCATCTTCCCATAATTACTGCAGGTAGATGAGAATACTAATTTCTTCACTCCAATGGAATTAGCCTTTTCAAATAAATATTTACTTGCATCAAGGTTTACCGCTTTTGTCAACTCAGGATCGACTGCACAAGCTGGGTCACCTACTATTGCAGCTAAATGAGCTACATGATGCACCCCTTCAAGCGCCTGATCAACAGTATTTTTATCTCTTATGTCTCCAGTTACTAATTCAAAATTAGGATCGTTCATCAATTCAATAATTGACTCTCCTCCAAACATTAAACTATCTAATGTCCTTACGGCATATCCTTCTTTAAGAAGTAATCTACATACTATAGAACCTATATAACCAGCACCTCCAGTGACTAAAACTTTCTCCATATTAAGCTATAATTATTGCATAACAATAATAGCATTTGTTTACCTTGAAAAGGCTAGAAAACTATTAACGAATGTTACTTAGCAGACTTGCGAAAAGGGCTACTTTCCAAAAACTTATTCACCAAGTTATCATTTATAAAATAGTCTTGATAAACATAGTTAGTCAAGGCATACCTCTCCCCTTTAACAAGTGGCTTACCTCTATGAATCCCAGAAGTATCAACCAACAGACAAGTTCCTTTTTTAGCTTGAAACTGAATCTTGGAATATTTCCCATTTTCTAGAATTTTATTGGCTTCTTCATCTGAAACTCGGTTTTGATCAAGCGCAACTCCATATTGATTGAATTCAAATAAAGTCCGTTTCCATTGAGTACCTTCTATATATTCAAAGGGACCATTGTTCTCATCAACATCACTCAAATAAACAATACTTTTAAACTGATGAATCATATTCGTATCGCGGTGCCATCCACCACCTGAACCTTTGTTATTTCCAATGCCTTTAATTCGACCTGCCAATGTGGTTAACACTGTTGTATTTGCTTTTAAGTAGCGATTAGATAGATTGTGAAAACGTTTGTCTTCATTGAACTCTTTTATCTTTTTATCGAGTTTCTCTGAGAAGTAAATACGGCTATCTGCACCTTCTTCATCCTTCCAAATAGTAGTTGAGTTTTCTTCAATCAATTTGTCAATCCTAGCACATAAGTCATCGCATTGATCAGCAGAATAATAATTCTCCCAAACGTAGTATCCCTTTGTTCTAATGCTGTCAATAATTTCTTCCTTTGCTTCAGCAATTGCTTCAAAGTTTTTTTTATACAAAAGCTCTTGAACCCGTGCTTTATAGTATTCTATTACTGCTTTCATCATGAAATATTATCTAACAAATTTACCAACCTTTTGGTCAGAGATTCGCGATTAAACTTTTCAAATTCATGATTTTGATTAGGATTCTGAAGGGAATTAAAGGATTCTAATATGGTTTTTTTGATGGCTCCTACATTTCCAGCTTGGTATTCGAAATTCCATCCAACTTCGATTTGCTCCAATATCTCGGCAACATCTCCATCTTCATGACCAAAAGCAATTACCGGTTTATTCATTGCCAAATACTCAAACAATTTTCCAGGAATATTGCCCTTACCAATCTCACTTTCAAAAGTTAAAAGTAGTAACAACGAAGATTTTGAATACCATTTTAGCACGTCTTCATGAGAAATGTACGGATGCACATATAAACAAGGTTTTAGATGTTCAAGTTGATTTAATTCATCCAAAACTCCAGCATCAAGAGTTCCTCCAAGGTGCAATTCAAGTCTTGCGCCAAAGGAATTGTTTTCAGCACATAGGTCGTTTAACGCACACCAAAAATCTTTAGGGTTCCTCATATGATTAAGCAAGCCAAAATGACTCACAATGAAATTATCACTAGTAATACTTTCTAGCTTAACATCTTCAGCATCGTAGCCATTCGTAATTACCTCTACTCTACTAGCGCCCAATTCACTAAACATTTTGCCCCAGTTATTACTTACTGTTAAGCACACGTCTGATTTCATTAATACCTGCTTCTCAAGATGCTCATATTTCTTCCTTGAGCTCTTTGAAATATTATAATCATCTAGCAAGTCTAATTTTGACCAAGGGTCTCTAAAATCGGCAATCCATGGAATATTCATATGCTTCTTTACTCCCAAGGCAATTAGATGCATACTATGTGGTGGTCCCGTCGAGATTATTACATCTACAGGGTTTTCTTTTAGATATGTTCTCAGAAATGAAACAGATTTATTAACCCAAAATATTTTAGGATCAGGAATAAATAGGTTTCCCCTTATCCAAGAAGAAACTTTAGACAAAAGACCTCCTTGTTTCTCATCTAAAATACCATTATTCATATCCTTATCAGCTTTCCCCCCTCTTAGCTTTTGATAAAAACCATAAGGTTCCCAAATTGACGTTTTAATAACCTCTACCTCGGAAGGAATATCTTTCAAAAGAGAATTATCATGTACTTGATAGCTAGGATTCTCAGGAGTATAAATTACTGGCTGCCAACCATTTTCGGGTAAATATTTAGAAAATTTAAGCCAACGCTGCACTCCACTTCCCGCGCTTGGAGGCCAATAATAGGAAATGATTAAAACTCGTTTCAAGTTAATCCTCTTCAATAGTTTCCTTTCTTACTTGCATAACTAAGAATACAAATGCGCCAATCAATAATAATGCACTGGATGCATAACCTATATTTGAGGTAATCTTGTAAGCTTTAGGCTCAAACTTCAAAACAATTTCTTTGGAATTAGCAGGGACATTAAGTCCTCGAAGCAAATAATTAACCTTAGCAATCGGTTGTATTTCACCATCGATATATGCATTCCAACCATCCTCATAATAGACTTCAGAAAAAACAGCAAAACCGTCTTGGTTTAGATTACAACTATAAACTAGTTCGTTTGCTTTATATAAGGTTTGAGTAATAGTTCCTTGACCTCCAGCCTTTATTCCTCCAATTTTTTCTACTGCACTAGTCTGCATGACAGCTTGTTTATACAAATCCATTTGAGCTAAAGCAGTAATCTCCTCATCTGCCGAATTCACTGTTTTTACTTCTTCTACAAACCAGGCGTTACCATAAGCATAAGGGTTCTCAATTGCTGGTGCCTCTGGATTGTATACAACATATTTCGTGTTGAGCATATTCAAATACTTCCTATTCGAAAACACTTGAAGAATATCAGCTCCTCCATTTTTTAAGGATGCACCAATTGCCCCTATCTCTTGATTTAAATAGAAATCGATGAAATCTTGAAACTTCCCCAATTTGACCGCGGAATAGCCACCGACACTCTTATGGAAAAACGAAGTTCTTGATTCATTAAAAGGATTATTTAGTTGGAAAACTCTGAAATTTGAATTTTGATTGTATGTCTGGTACTTCTTATTTGTAATGAGGTAATTTTTAAATGATCTTTCCTCTTTACTTAGACCAGTACCAGCTTTTTGAGCCGCTTGAGCAACAAGTACATTTAGCTCTGGATTCTTTGCCATTTCATTATTAAGAATCGATTCGTCGGATGCATTTGGAAGATGCGCTAGAAAATAGGGTCTTTTCTTTTCCCAACGAACGTACTTACCTCTAACTTTTTCGTTATTTACATAACGTTTATCCACCGTCCATAAGTCGATAACCGTTATTATTCCGATAGTTAATGCCAGTAAAATAACACTCTGTCTTTTTATAAAAATAAATGCTAACACACCCGATAAAAGAATTATAAAAATTGAACGAAAGGCATCTGATGCAACTACGCCAGTTCTGTAATCCAAGATACTATCCATCATTTTAACCACTTGACCAGAATTATTTCCACGATCAATTTGCTCAAATTGTGTCAATTCTTTAGGGCTGTAAAAATCAAAAAAGGAATCTGGCATAATAGCAAACGCCAATGTGATCAAAATTAGTCCGCCACTGACTGCCATCAATTTCTTTTTCAGCTTATTGTCTTTGAGCAACTCAGGCTTTTTCATGAATTTATCTAGCACTAATACAGCGCTCAAAGGCACCAACATTTCAACAACTAATAAAGCCATTGACGGTGTTCTAAACTTGCTATACATTGGAAGATAATCCACCAATAATTCCGTAAACCACATTGTATTTCTTCCCCAAGAAATAAGCATAAATAATACCATAGAAATAATTACCGGCCACTTGAACACGCCCTCTAAAACAAAGAATCCAAGTATAAAAAGTAATAACATAAATGCCCCTACATAGACAGGACCCGAGGTAAAAGGCTGGTCTCCCCAGTATGAATTTATTTGTCTTCCACGCTCATACTCAGCAGCTCCAGAAGCTCCACCTTTAATATCCGGAATAATTAAGGACCATGTTTCACCTATTCCATAACTCCATTGAGTAAGATAATCGATGTCCAGCCCGCTAGTTTGATTTTTATTTTCAGTGCCTTGAGGATTAATCGTTAATTCACTTTTACCACGCATGGTTTCTTTGGAATACTTGTACGTATTGTACAACATAGCAGCATTGCACAACAGCGCTATTACACCAGCCACAACCAACACGGCAGTTTGCTTTAAAAACGCAGGAATTTGTTTTTCCTTAATCGATTGAAACAAATAATAAGCACCAAAAACCACGAGCATTAGCGCAAAATAATAAGTCACTTGAACGTGATTACTTAGAATTTCGAATGACATGAAAATAGCAAATAATAGTCCACCTTGTATCAATTTACCACGATAAACTTGAATAAAACCCGCTAAAGCAGCAGGCAAATATGCAATTGCGTGCAATTTAGAATTGTGTCCTGCTTCGATAAGAATAGGGAAGTAGGAAGAAAACGCAAATGCAAAAGCTCCCACCATAGAAAGCCATGGATCAATTTTTAAAGTCAGTAATAAGATGTAAAAACCTATACAACAGAGAAACAAGAGTAGATGAGGCCCTGAGTAGAATAGGCTCAATACAAATCGATCTACAAAATGAAATAAGTTACTATCGTACCTTGTAGCTATCTGATAGGCCGGCATTCCTGCAAACATTGCATCACTCCAGAGTGCTTCTTCTTCATAAACAGCCCTATGATCTTGAATAGATTTAGCCATGCCCTTAAAGGAAGATATATCACCTTGAACTAAGGACAGTCCCTCCAAAACAGGACTAAAATAAATTAGTGGTAAAAGGTAAAAAAGTACAAATGCCACCACATGCGGGATAGCCTTTTTAAAGTCCAGATTCTTCAGCATAATATTAAATTCTTTGGTTCACAAATTTAGCCATTCAAAACTTTTGATTATTCCTTATTTCATTTCAATAAATCAAGTCGATTATCTATTTCTCCCCAGGTTCTTCTAGCTACATTTCCATCTACTTTGAAAAAATTCTTCGAGATGAATTCACCAAAATTTTCCATCATTTCCAAAGAATGACTCTCTAATCTTGCAATTTGAAATTGGAGTTCTTCAGAATTAAAACATTGCTGAGCAATTCCTTCAGCCGAGTATCCTGCAATATCTTGTTGTAAAGGATCTATCGTAAGTAGTGGATTATTAAAAAATACAGTTTCTGCTCCAACAGTAGAAAACGCCGTTATTGTAGCCTTTGATTTTGCCAAAAGGTCATATAAATCATCATTCTCTTCAACCGAACAATTTGGTAATTCTTGAAATTTATGAAATAAATTTTTTCCAATTTGCTTAGGATGTGGTTTCAATACAAATTGCTCATTCGGTGAATTTTTAATTGCCTCAAAAGCAATTTCATCAACTTGCTTCAGTAAACTTTTATTAGGTATGGGTTGAGAAGCATAGAGAATAAATTGCTTATGGTCCGTATGTCTATCTTTTATTTTTTTCAGAACATCAGTACGCAACTGACCAACTGTTCTCATTCGTTCTAAAGGCAATTCAAATTTTTCAGCGATAGCGGCTTTCCATTTCTCCCCCCACACAAACTGCAACTGAGGATAGGAAGAGAATTCATGATCTTTACTATTGCTTAAATAAGCTGCAGAGTGCTCAACTATTGCTCCATGTTGATTCCCAACGCTAAGCAATCCCTTGGTTTCCCCTGCCTGCCAGAACGCTCTTGCAAAAGGATTATTCTCATCACGAGAAATTGCAACTTTATTCGATTTGGAAAAAATAGCTTGGTAGCAATAAAATCGGAATAAATGAAATCGAAAATAATTCCAATTACTTTTTATTTCACTATAAATAAATGCATCACCCCCTTCTATTTTCCATTGCTCTAGTTGGTTAAGTAACTTACCCGAACAAGAAATAGTTTTTCTTATTGGTGAAATTGCGAGCATACCTTTCAATAGAATTGCTTCACTCCAAACTGCATTCTTTGCCTTAAATTGAGTCTCAAGTGAACTACTTGAAATTTGTTTTGGTAATTGAAAATCTAGGATTATTGCACTTTCATCAGTTTTACTGCTCTCTAAAAAACTCAGAACAGGATTAAAGTATCCTTTTGATTCACCATCAATCGAAAGCAACTGTATCATAGATCGATCATACAAAAACACATATTTCGCTTTTGACAATATCGGTAACTTTGTCCAATTGAATAAAGCATTTTTCAAAAACTGAACTCCCAATAAAATCAGATCGCTAGCACCGCTTTTTTTACTACTTGAATTTACAGAAGCTCTTTGAAAAGAAATCTCATTCGAGTTTAACTCAGAATTGGAGACTGACCTATCTGAAATTACTAAAAGTGATTTTTGATTTTCAGCTGGAACTAACCTGATTTTGGTTTTGAGTAATTCCGAATCTATCATTGAATGGTAAACCCTAAATTTAGCAAAATGCCAAAGGGTATGATTTTCATCGAAAACTAACCTTTCCGATAATGATTTACCTTGATATTTATGATGGGCCTCCTTTAAAACTTTAGAAGATACTTTATCATAAACTGCTTTTTGTTTGTCTTTTGAAAAATCAAGAACAGTGGAAGGGAATTCAGAAAAAGACTTTAAAGAGAAAACAGTTCCTTGAAAATTGAGTAACTTATCAATGGTTGGCTTTTTGGGCGCGTCTAATACAAGAATATTATGATAGTTACTAAACACGACTCTTTTCCAGAATAAAGTTACGTTTTAGAAGCAGTTAATCCACCTCTTCAAAATCTACATATTCACCACCTTTAGGTTCAATATTATCTTTATCCTTTTTAGGTGGAGGCTTCACAAACACATCTCCATTTTTTTGAAATCCAGGATCACCTTGTTGGTTTGCCTGATTTTTCATTTGATCTTCCATTTTACTTTGAACCCTTTTAAAAAAGCGTTTTACAGCCCAAGGGAGAATGACTTTCATAATTATTCTAACCCCAAAATAAATTAGACCAATAATTAAAAGTGTTCTTATTAATCCCACAAATTCTGCTGTTTCCACTATCGGCTAAGGTAAAGATTACGTTCAGAAAAAATCTTACGGAAATAAGTATCTTTTAAATCAGGAATAAAGTGAATCGCCTCTCCAGTTGATTTCATTTCAGGCCCTAATTCCTTGCTCACCTCTGGGAATTTATCAAAACTAAACACTGGAATTTTAATTGCATATCCTTCTTTGTGCGGTTTAAAATTAAAATCCTTCACCTTTTTATCACCTAGCATGACCTTAGTTGCATAATTCACATAAGGTTCACGATATGCTTTAGCAATAAAAGGAACCGTTCTACTTGCTCTAGGATTCGCCTCAATTACATAAACGATTTCATCCTTAATCGCGAATTGAATATTAATTAGTCCAACCGTATTCAATTCAACAGCAAGTGTATTCGTTATCTCTTCAATTTGAGAAATCACAAAATCACCCAAGTTGTAAGGAGGCAAAATTGCAAATGAATCACCAGAATGAATTCCTGCTGGTTCTATATGCTGCATTATTCCGAGAATGTGGACATCTTTTCCATCACAAATTGCATCAGCTTCAGCTTCAATTGCACCTTCTAAAAAGTGATCTAACAATATTTGATTATTTGGCAATTCACGCAAAATATCAACTACGTGATGCTCTAAATCCTCATCATTAATAACGATTTTCATTTTTTGACCGCCTAAAACGTAACTTGGCCTAACCAATAGTGGATAACCAAGATCTGCCGCCAATTCCAAGGCTTGTTCTGCAGACTCTACAATACCAAATTTAGGATAAGGAATATTCTTCTCTGCCAAAAGATTAGAAAACCTTCCCCTATCCTCTGCTAAATCCAGCGCATCGGAAGACGTTCCCATAATTTTAATCCCATATCGAGTGAGCTTCTCAGCCAATTTCAATGCCGTTTGGCCTCCCAGTTGAACGATAACGCCTTCTGGCTTTTCGTGTAAAATGATATCGTAAATATGCTCCCAGAATACAGGCTCAAAATAAAGTTTATCAGCAGTATCAAAATCAGTAGAAACTGTCTCTGGATTACAATTTATCATTACAGTTTCGTAACCCGCTTCTTTCGCTGCAATAATACCGTGAACACAACTGTAATCAAATTCAATTCCTTGCCCAATTCGGTTTGGCCCGGAACCTAAGACCACAATTTTCTTCTTATCTGTAACTATCGATTCATTTTCTTGTTCGAAAGTCGAGTAGTAAAAAGGAGTTTTTGCTGGAAATTCGGCAGCACAGGTATCGACCAATTTGTAAACTCTATTAATTCCAGCGTCTGAACGTTTGGTAAAAACTTCACTCTCCAAGCATTTAACTAAATAAGCAATTTGTCTATCAGCGTATCCTTTTTGTTTCGCTTCATATAAAAGTTCATTAGGTAACGAACCAATGCTGTATTTCTCAATCTCATTTTCGAGCATAATCAATTCTTCGATTTGCTTCAAAAACCAGAAATCTATTTTAGTTCTATCGTGGATGGTTTTAAATGGAATGCCAATTTTAATAGCATCATAAATATGAAATAAACGGTTCCAACTTGGATGCTTTAGTGAATGCAAGATTTCATCTTGATTGGTAATCCCTTTTCCATCAGCACCTAAACCATTCCGTCCAATTTCAAGAGATTGACAGGCTTTTTGAAGTGCTTCCTGGAAACTTCTACCAATTCCCATCACCTCGCCTACTGACTTCATTTGAAGTCCTAGATCTCTATCTGCCCCTTTAAACTTATCGAAGTTCCAACGCGGAATTTTCACAATTACATAATCTAACGTTGGCTCAAAATAAGCTGAAGTTGACTTAGTAATTTGATTCTCTAATTCGTCTAGATGATAACCAATTGCAAGCTTAGCTGCAATCTTAGCAATTGGATAACCCGTTGCTTTAGAAGCCAAGGCTGAAGATCTAGAAACCCTCGGGTTAATCTCAATAGCGATAATGTCTTCGTTTTCATCAGGGCTTACTGAAAACTGAACGTTACATCCTCCAGCAAAATCACCAATGGCACGCATCATTTTAATTGCCATATCTCGCATTTTCTGATATGTTTTATCAGAAAGTGTGAGCGCTGGTGCAACTGTTATACTATCACCTGTATGAATGCCCATTGGATCGAAGTTCTCAATAGAACAAATGATTATTACATTATCATTTTTATCACGAAGCAACTCTAACTCAAATTCCTTCCAGCCCAATAAGGCTTTATCAATCATCACCTCATGAATAGGAGATTTATGCAATCCGATGTCTAACAGGTTTTCATATTTGTCGGCATCCCACACGAAAGATGCTCCTGATCCTCCCAATGTAAAAGAAGGTCTAATGCATAAAGGGAAACCAAAATCTTGTGCTATTTCCTTTCCTTCAAGAAGAGATTTAGCGATTTTTTGAGGTGCCATTGGAATTCCAATCTCTTGCATTAGCACTCTAAATTTTTGTCGGTCTTCGGTAATGTTTATTGCATCGATATCAACTCCCACGATATTCACATTATATTCTTCCCAAATCCCCATTTCATCACACTCAATAGCTAAATTCAAAGCCGTCTGACCTCCCATAGTTGGCAACACAGCATCGATATCTGGATGTTCTTTAAGTATGAATTCTATACTTTCTGGGTCCAATGAGCGCAAATAGACATTATCGGCAGTTACCGGATCCGTCATAATAGTTGCAGGGTTCGAATTGATTAAGGTAACAATGATACCTTCTTCTCTTAAAGATCGAGAGGCTTGTGAACCAGCATAATCAAATTCGCATGCTTGACCAATAACAATTGGACCGCTTCCGATAATCAGAATATGTTTAATGCTATTATCTCTGGGCATAATATAAATCTTGAAAAATTAATGAAGAATTGAAGTGGGAAAGGTGGGGGAAAAGCATTTGATAGTCCGATTTGGGATTGAGGGAAAATGCATATTTAAAAGTTTCTAAAATCACCTTAATTTTAGGCCGCAAATTTAAAGCAAAGCTTTCGTTTTGCACTTGACAGCTTCCCATTAGTTTTGAACGGTTGTGAATAACTTGAGAATTTTAGAATATAAAACCCTAAAACTGTCCTATTTGGTAAAGGGAACAGGCTCCAAAGGACTAATTTGCTTTCATGGGTATGGACGCAAAGCAGACGATTTTATGGCTCTTAACCTTACTTCTGGAATAAAAATCATCAGTATTAATTTACCCTTTCATTCCGAATCACAATTCGAAGAAAAAAATCCAGAAAAAACGCTTTGGAAAGAAGATTTGATCCATTGTGTTTCTAAAATAATTAAAGACGAGAAAGTTGAATCAATATTTCTTGTTGGATTTAGTCTTGGCGCTAAAGCTGTTCTCACCCTTTTGGAAACAACTACATTCAGTATTCAAGGAGCTGTATTATTTGCACCCGACGGCTTTAAGAGTAATCCGTGGTATTGGTTTGCGAGTCAAACAAAATTTGGTGAGTTTCTGAATAGATCTAGTATCAGACAGCCTTGGGTATTTAATACATTTATTAAAATCAGCAAAATAGGTGGTTTTGCTTCAGAGCGACAGCTGAATTTCGCCAAACAACAAATGGATTCCGCAGAGAAACGCGAATTGGTTTTTAATATATGGAGAGCACATCGAAAATTAAATGTTAACCTAAATAAAGTAAAATCTAGAATTCATAGGGAGGGCATTCTTATGCGAATCATTCTTGGACGGTTCGACAAAATAATACCTTCCGTTCCTATACAAAAATGGGTCGAATCATCAAATGAGTCATTATTAATTGAAGAGAAATGTGGTCATCAAATTCCAATAGGAATAATAGAAAAACACGTTTTAGAGCTTATTCAATAACTGTAGTTGGTTTTGACCAGTCGTGTTTTGGGACGAAAAACAATAGAATTAAACCCACTACAAAGAACGCCGCTAAAGCGAATATCGAATTTCTTAATGATCCCGTCATAGCCTCAATAAGTCCGTAAGACAGAGTGCCTATAACTATTCCTAATTTTTCCAAAACATCATAAAAACTGAAATACGAAGCATGATCTTCAGTTTCGGGAAGCATTTTAGAATAAGTACTTCTTGATAATGCTTGAATACCACCCATTACAAATCCGACAATACCAGCGGTGACATAAAAATCTACAGGTGTTTCAATGAAATAGGCCCATATGCATACTAAAACCCACATAAAAACGGCGACTTTTAATACTCTTATATTTCCAAATTTCTTAGACATTCTACTGAACAAGCCTGCACCAATTATCGCTATAAATTGAATGAGAAGTACTGAAATAATTAATCCTGTTTTACCAGCGTCATCGCTCCCCCAATCTACCTCTTTCGCGGCAAACAAAACAGCCATTAAAAGAACCGTCTGAACTCCCATACTGTACACGAAAAATGCACCTAAATAACTCTTAATCAACTTAATGTGCTTTAGCTCATTCCACACTTTTTTTAGCTCTTGAATACCTTTCCATAAATTAGGTTTATCGTGTTTATATTCGTTGGTATAGGTTGGTAATTTAAGTAATGAATATTGCGCAAATCCAATCCACCAAACCATAACCATAATGAAAGAATATCGAGCATTCATTCCTCCAACCATGATTAGAATTAGAATAATAATCAAGAGAAGGGCACTACCAAAATAACCAAGAGAAAAGCCTCTTGCACTTAATTTATCGTGATCTTGTGGTTCTGCGATTTCAGGCAGATAAGCATTATAGAACACTAAACTTCCCCAGAAACCAATACTTGCTGTAAAAACTGGAATCATGCTTAATTCCAAATATTCCACATCAAAAAAGTACAATGCCCCACAGGATATTGCTCCTAAATAACAGAAAATTTTCAAAAAGAATTTTTTGTTACCCCAAAAATCGGCAAGTCCTGATAGTAATGGAGATAAAAATGACACCACTAAAAATGATGCTGAGATGACATAGGAATAAAGTTCGGTGTTAGAAAATAAATAGCCGAAAAACTCAACCTTATCTGTAATTACAACTCCAGCTTCAGTCTTTTGAGTGGTAATAGCCTCATAAAAAGTTGGAAATATTGCTGTTGTAACAACTAACGGATAAACTGAATTTGCCCAATCGTAAAATGCCCAAGCCCATTGTAACTTTTTATCGTTTTTTTCTCTCAAAACCCTTAATAATTATTTGAACACTTCGATTTAGTTGTTTTCCCTTATCGGTTGAATTATCTGCGAATGGCCTTAGTTCTCCTTTATTCTCAATCTGTAAATTATTCGAGCTTAAAACGTTGCCCAAGATAGTTAAAATGTAATCGGAACGTTTTACCGATAAAGAATAATTATAATCAGTCTCTGCATTAGAATCTGTACTGGCAATAATATTGGACTCAAAAACAGTTATTTTTCTTAATTCGATTTTCCATTTAACCAATCTGTCAAATTCATTTTTATTTAATTCAAACTTATCGTTATCAAAATAAAAAGTATTTATCCTTTCAATTGTATCTAGACTAGGCTGTTCAGTAACATGATTTTTTTGTCGCTGTACATTTCCACAAGTCTGATCTGACTCAATCTGCATAATAGAAACGTCATCTATCAAATAATAAGAATTCCAGCCTAAACCTCCATTACTGCTAAACTCATTAATACTTTTAACGTGTCTATCCGGTTCTGCAAAGTTTCCAATAGTTATAAAACGTTCATTTCCTGTAGCAATAAATTCAGCACTTACTTTTAACCAACCTAACTCCGGAACAATAGGTTCCGAATATTTGGATAAAACTTGTGCTGTTTTAAAAATTGGGGCCCACATATCAACATATTGCTTTTTTTCTGAAATTAACATCCCAATTTGGTCAATATACATATAGGAATCTGCAGCTCGAATATGAAAAGTGCCACAATATTTAATACCCTCCTTTAGCGTATCATTTAACTCCACACCTATGTATTCTATAGCATCAGTATACCCTCCAAAAAGAATTAATCCAGCGAATCCACGGCCTGAATTAGGATCCCCATTAGTGAACTTACAATCTGTTCTAAAGTACTCTGGAGTTCCCGTATTCCCAGCATACCATTTTTTGGTTTTATTCAGTTGGCGAAGGCCCGTAGGGCAGTCATAAAAAAGCTCAAAACCCGGATTAGGAACCAAGTTTTGAGCTAAAATATCTATTGGCAAAAGCAAAATAATACAGATGATTATTTTGTGCAATTACTTTACAATAAACTCCACTCTACGATTTTCTGCATTTGCTTGAGCGTCCATCCCATCAACTTTAGGATTATTATAAGCATCACCACGATGATTAATTCTGTTTGCATCAATTGCTTTTTCAGTAACCAAATAAGTATAAACTGCTTTTGCTCTATTGGCACCAACCTCCTCTAACTCTATTTGAGCAACATGACCTACTAACTCAATATTCATATTCGGATTATTGGTCAAAATTTTCGCTACATCATCAGCAGTAGCTTTATCCTGGGATCCAAGTATTGCAAGATTCTTTTTGAAGTGAATTACCATGTGAACTAATCTTTCTTCAGGGGTTCCTTCAATATCAGTACTTACATTTTTCGTATAAACTACATCCAGTTCAGGACCAGTTTCAGGAGTGACTTGGCAATCACAAGGAGTTTCTAAATGACCTAACGCAATAACTGAAACTGCATCCACAAAATAATATCCATCTCTTGTTTGTGGAATTTTAAACTCACGCGGTCTTCTCATCTTTTTAGATTTCACTGCGGCTTGAGGAGCGAAATTTCCTATGGTAACATAACGCTCAGTTCCATCAGCAGTAAAAGGTTGACAAACCTGGACCCAGTCAAACATATCCTCTACAATTAAGTTACCACTGTGAGTTAACTGCGGAGATATGTCGTAAGCCTCAATATCCTTAGCTTTAATGGCTTTTGCTCCCACAAACATCCCAATATTATCAACTGCATATTTTGAGATGTCACTTAACTGAACATGCATTTTCAAGCAGTATCTTTTTCCTTCTACTAATTTCTTAGGAAGTTTGGTTTGCAAGTATGTACGCGGACTAGCTTCTCTTTCTGAGTAAGCCATAAAACCAGCATAATGCTCACCTTCTTTAGTTTCACATCTACCTCTAACATTTAAAGGGACAGAAACCGTTTGTTTCTTAGCGCCAACTTCATATAAATCAGCTTCTGGAGTTCCTTCAGGTGAATACCATTCTAAAGCCAACGTAAGCTGACCAGGAGCCTTAATCTTCTTCTCTACATTATCAAAATTTGGATTTGGAATTTTATTTACCTGCGCTGTTGCAGAAACTCCTAGGATTAAAGCTACCGCTATTGCTAAAATTGAATTTTTCATAGTTCTAAAATTTATATTCTTTAATAGTATTAATAAATAGCTTCACTTTTTCTGGATTAGTATCGGGATAGACTCCGTGTCCTAGATTGGCAATATGTTTTTGACCACCAAACTTATTCAACATCGATATCGTTTCCTTAACCAACTCCTCATCTGAAGCATATAGTAAACAAGGATCTAAATTTCCTTGCAATGTTTTTTCAGTCCCAATCAATCTTCTTGCCATTTCTGGAGATGTATGCCAATCAAGACCAATAGTATTGCAATTTAACTTTCCTATTTCTTCCAAAGCAAACCAAGCCCCTTTTGCAAATACTGTAATGGGAACTTCATTAATCGCATCGCATATTTTGCGAAGGTACTTTAATCCAAATTCTAGATATTGTTCTTTCGGTAAAATCCCAGCCCAGCTATCAAATAATTGAACAATATCTACCCCAGCTTCAATTTGGGCTTTTAAATAATCAATTGTACTGTCTGTTATTTTACCTAACAAGTCATGAGCCGCAGCTGGTTCTTGATACAAGAACTTTCGTGCTTCCGAAAAGGTTTTTGATCCTTTTCCTTCAATCATGTAGGAAAAAATAGTCCAAGGTGCACCAGCAAAACCAATCAACGGAACTCTTCCATTCAATTCTTTTTTGGTTATGCTAATGGCATCAGTAACATACTTCAAATCTGAATATGGATCTGCGATTTTAAGTTTCTTAATATCGGAAACACTCTTAATGGTATCGTCGAATATCGGACCAACTCCTTTTTCCATTCTGTAAGGCAAACCCATTGCATCGGGTATTACCAAAATATCAGAAAAAATTATTGCTGCATCAACACCAAGTAAATCGACAGGTTGAATAGTAACCTCTGCAGCCAATTCTGGCGTTTCTACTAATTCTTTGAATCCTGAAAGGGACGCACGAACATTACGATATTCAGGTAAGATTCTTCCCGCTTGACGCATCAGCCAAACTGGCGTGCGATCAACGTTTTCGCCATTTGCCGCGCGTAATACTAAATCATTCTTGTAATTCACTGTGCAATAGTAATACACCAAATTCAAGAAACCTAAGAAAGAATCTGTAAGTATTGAGGAAGTCCCAACTTTATGCTGGATACTATATAAAAACTACGCTTGAGGCGCAGTCTTTACAGGCTGTTGACTGTAAGCAGGGCATCTTTCATGGCTTTTACATGAAGAAAAAACTAAACTTAAAATCATTAATGAACCTGCAAGAATTACTATCTTTTTCATATCATTACATATATAAACGCAAATGTAGCTATATTGAAAACTACTTTATCAATATTCAAAAATAAAAATACTAACATTCTAGTATTAATGAAATTAACAATATCTCAGTCCACCTTTTTATCTCTACTATTTTTCTGCATTCTTTTCAGTTGCAAGAAAATGGAGGAAGAAAAAAAAGCCATTCCCCAAGTACATTGGATGTCTCCATTAAAAGCCAAGGAATACAGCAAAGGAGAGAATATTGAAGTTGAAGCTTTATTTAAATTTACTAGCAATATTCAGTCAATTACTGTCAGTCTAACTTCTCCCGAGTCCAATCTAAACCTTGAATTACACACTGTTCAGGTTAATAATCGTGCCACTACAATACAGTTTGTATTTGTAATTGACTCTAATATTTCAGAAAAGCAACTACAATTAAACGCCAAAATTATTAGTGATGCTGGCACAAATAACTTTAAAAGAACTTTAAACATTTCTCAAAATTCCATATCGAATTCAATCGAGTTAGTGAAAATTCTGAAAAATGAATATGGTAAATTCGTTATTCAAAAATTAACTACAAATTTATCTCCAGCTGGCAGTCCAAGGACATATGATTATGAATTTCAATCTTGTGTTTCGATAAATCAAAACCTTTACATTTCAACTAAGCAAACAGGTGGTCTGATAGGGGTGAACCCCAACCTTGAACCTGCTATTTTATTACAAAATACATTTCGTGCAGAGCCATTTATACGTTCTATGGCTGTTTATGAATCTGGCACTTATGCCACGATATCGACTCCAAGTAGTCAACTAATTGGGTATAATAATCTGGATAGGGAAATCGTACGCGCTGAACTTCAAATGGACATCTCGGAAGAAATCCTTCCCATAGGCGACATTATTTATAGTATTGAACGACCTACCAATGGAGGCTCGTTCATCATAGCCAATTACAATCAAAGAACCGGTGGGTATATTTCAAGTCAAAATGTCACTCGATTAACCGCGGAGGCTCATTTATTTGATTTTGGAAACAAAAAACAGGTATACTTCCTTCACAACGTTGCTGGTAATGTACAAATTGAACGTTTCTCTCAAAATGAGAATAACATATCAATTATTGACAAAATAGAAGGCGTCTGCTTAAACCAAAAACCACTTAAAGTTTCAGATTCTGAGGTAGTTATTCCGATGAGAAATCAATTGTATTTATTTACAAAAGACCACATTAGAAACGAGATATTCACATCAAACGAGGTAATTAGTGCTGTTAGATTGAACACTGCAAAAAACAGAATAGCCTTATTAACTAGCGCATCAATAGTTATACTGAACTATCCATCGTTTCGGGAAATTTCCAAAACAAATAATATTACGAATGTAGTTGATATTCAATTCATAGACTAACTAGTCCTGAACAAATCCCATGTTACTAAATTTCTCAATTCGTAAATTAACACGTTCATCAGCATCTAATTTCGAAAGTTCCGCAATATTTTTCTTGATTGCCTTTCTGACAAAAGAAAATGCTTTTTCTTTATCAGAATGAGCGCCTCCACTTGGTTCAGGAATAATCCCATCAATTAATCCATTACTTAACATATTCTCAGCTGTAAGCTTTAATGAATCTGCTGCAGTTTCTTTATGATCCCAGTTTCGCCACAATATTGCTGAGCAGTTCTCGGGAGAAATAACAGAGTACCATGCATTTTCAAGCATCAGAACTTTATCCCCTACTCCTATACCTAGCGCACCACCGGAAGCTCCTTCGCCGATAATTATACAAATTACAGGGACCGTTAACTGAGCCATTTCAATCAAATTTCTCGCAATTGCTTCTCCTTGACCTCTTTCCTCAGCTTCTAAACCAGGGTATGCGCCTGGTGTGTCAATTAATGTAACAATCGGTTTATTAAATTTCTCAGCCAATTTCATTAAGCGCAATGCTTTTCTGTACCCTTCTGGATTTGGCATTCCAAAATTTCGATATTGGCGCATTTTGGTGTTTTTACCTTTTTGCTGTCCAATAAACATAACTGACTGACCTTCAAACATTCCAAAACCACCTACCATGGCCTTATCATCTTTCACATTCCTATCACCGTGTAATTCGATAAAAGTATCATCAGTCAAAGATTCGATATAAGCAAGTGTGTATGGCCTTTCAGGATGTCTAGAGGTTTGTACACGCTGCCAAGGAGTTAAATCCTTGTAAATTTCTTTTCGCGTTTTTTCAAGCTTAGCCTCCAGATCTGCAATAGTATCTTTTACATCAACTTTTCCTTTTGCCTCAGTTTGTTGCGCTTTTTCAAGCTGTTCAAATAAATCGGCTATTGGTTCTTCAAAATCAAGAAATACAGGCATAATTCATTATTTATTCGGCAAAATTAGCATAATACCAGTAAGAGCAGAGATTCTAATTATGTTTGTCCGCCATGATTTGTTTCCCAAATTGTAAAATTAATATTGGCCTTAATATCTTTAATAAAAGAGATGACGGGTTTCATGAAATTCAAAGTATCTTTTATCCTGTGCCTATAAGGGACGCGTTAGAAATAAGCAATTCAAAAGAAACCACCATTTCAATTTATGGTGCAGAAATACCGGGAGACCCAACCTCTAATTTGATCTATAAAGCATGGGAGCTTCTGGCTGAAGAACATCATATTGGTCCAATTACAATATCGCTCCTAAAAAAAATTCCTTCTGGTGGTGGCTTAGGTGGAGGTTCATCTGATGGATCTTTTATGCTCAACCTATTAAATGGTTTCTTTCACCTTGGATTATCAATGGAAAAGTTAGAGGGTTATGCTGCTAAATTGGGGAGTGATTGCCCCTTCTTCATAAATAATAAGCCTGCAATAGTAACAGGGAGAGGTGAATACTTGCGCACCCTAAATTTAGATTTATCTGGATATCATTTACTCCTTGTAAATCCAAAAATTCATATTTCAACAAAAGATGCATTTCAAAGTATAACGCCAAGAATCAAGTTCGAGTTAGACATAAACGCAATTGAAAATCTAAACTTCAATTACTGGAAGAATTACTTAACCAATGACTTTGAGGAGCCCATGCTTCGCAAATACCCACAAATTGAATTTATAGAACGTCAAATAAAAGATTTGGGCGCGTTATATACCTCTCTTTCAGGAACAGGAAGTACCTATTATGGAATTTTCAGGGACGCGCCAAATACAGAAAATCTATTTCCCAATTGCGATGTTTGGAAGGCGAAACTTTGAATTACTTGGGTGCGCTTCTGTAAATATAAATTGACATTATTCCGTAAAGAATATTTGGAATCCAACAAGCGTAAAAAGGAGAAAGTCCCGCATTAGTCGCATAGACAGAGGCTACCTTTATTGCAAAAATATAAGTTACAGCGATTAATAACCCTAAGGCTAAATGAGCGCCTATTCCCCCCCTAACCTTTCTACTGCTCATACAAACACCAATAAACACCATTATAAATGTAGCAAATGGTACTGAAGTCCGCTGATGCTTTTCAATCAAATGGTAAGTAATGTTTTCTGAGCCATTCAATGTTTCTCTTTCAATATATTCATCTAACTCTGGTGTACTCATCATTTGGGTAGTATACTCTAGTCTTTCCTCAAATTCAGCTGGGTGTAAATCTAGAATAGTATCCAAGGACTTTCCTCTTTCCATTCGCTCTTTATCTCCATTTATATATCTTTTTATATAATTATGAGCTACCCACGCCTCTTTTGTACTATCCCATTGAGCATAATCCGAACTGATTTTAAAAATCATTTCACGCCCTTTATAATGTTCTAGAGTGAATTTATAACCTATATCGCTTTGAACATTATACTTTTCAAAATAGACGAAGTCATTATCCCCAATTTGCTTATGAATGTTGTTGTCGTAGTTTCTAAAGGTCATTTTAAAGTAATCTTCTTCAAACTTTATCCTGACTTTATTAGCATTTGGAATTAAATAATGATTGAGCATCAATGACATAGAAGCTAAAATAATAGAACATATCAGATACGGAAAGAGTAATCTTTTAAAGGAAACTCCACTGCTTAAGATCGCCACTATTTCCGTTTGGCTAGCCATTTTAGAGGTAAAGAAAATTACGGTGATAAATATGAGAAGGGGACTAAACATATTACCATAAAACAAAACAAAATTGAAGTAATAATCGAAAATTAAGCCTAGAAAAGGCGCCCCTCGTTCAGTGAAATCATCCATTTTCTCACTATAGTCAAAAATGCATGCAATCAGCATAATGATGCCTAGAATGAAGAAGAACGTACTTAGAAACTTCTTGATTATATAAAGATCAATAATCTTCACGTTTTTATAGTTTTCTAGAGATTTTAGGTAACATCATGTTTTTCCAGTCGGTAAATGTTCCGGCTTCAATTTGATTTCTTGCTTCTCCTACTAACCATAGATAGAAACCTAAATTATGAATTGATGAAATTTGCGCTCCCAACATTTCTCTTGATGTAACTAAATGTCGCAGATAAGCTTTCGAATAAACCGTGTCGACATAAGTATTCCCAGCAACATCTATAGGAGAAAAATCGCGCTCCCACTTTTTGTTTTTGATATTTATAATTCCTTCAGAAGTAAATAATTGTCCATTCCGAGCATTACGTGTCGGCAAAACACAATCAAACATATCCACACCCAATGCGATACATTCCAATAAATTAGCTGGCGTTCCAACTCCCATTAAATACCTTGGCTTTTCTTTTGGAAGAATATCACAAACAAGTTCTGTCATTGCATACAATTCCTCATGTGGCTCTCCTACTGACAGACCGCCTATTGCATTACCAAAAGCATTTTTACTGGCAATATACTCTGCTGACTGTTTTCTTAAATCATTATAGACGCTTCCCTGTACAATTGGAAATAAAGCTTGATGATGTCCATATTTTGGTTCAGTTGAATTCATTTGATTTATGCATCTATCTAGCCAACGATGCGTCATATGCATTGAGTTTTTCGCATAATCATAATCACAAGGATAAGGAGTACATTCATCAAAAGCCATAATAATATCAGCACCAATTGAGCGCTGAATATCGACCGCTCGTTCCGGAGAAAAGACGTGTTTTGATCCATCAATATGCGATGCAAATTTCACACCTTCTTCTGTAATCTTCCGAGTGCCTGACAATGAATAAACTTGATAACCACCACTATCCGTTAAGATTGGCCTGTCCCAGCCTATAAACTTATGCAAACCTCCAGCTTCCTCCAAAATTTCAGTTCCTGGTCGAAGAAACAAATGATAGGTATTTCCTAAAATTATCTGAGCCGAAATTTCGTCAGTTAATTCTCTATGATGCACTGCTTTTACAGAACCAGCGGTTCCGACAGGCATGAAAATTGGTGTTTTTATCGTTCCGTGATCGGTTTCTAAGACTCCTGTACGGGCCTTTGATTGAGTATCGGTAGCACTTAACTTGAATTCCATATAGCTATAAAGTGTACAAAGATAAACGAGACAAGCTTGTTTAAAAGTTAATCCAGTTTTTCTATGTTAAGCATTCATTTTGGAAACCTTTGTAGGATGGAGCAAATCATCGCCTCGCCACTTTTTTTGCCACTTATTGGGATTTTCGTTTTGAAAATTTCTATGCTATTATTGGTTAACCTCAAAATGAGCTTAATGCAAGAGCTACAACCAAAATTCAATAAACCAATTTCAATTGTTATTTGTGCAAGAAATGAATCTGCTAACTTATTGGAGTTCCTTCCACTTATAATGTTTCAAGATTATCCTGTTTTTGAAGTTGTTATTGTAAATGATCGCTCTTTGGATGACACTGCAGATATTTTAAGAGTATTTGAACAAAAATATTCTAATCTTAAAGTAACGATAATCCAAGAAAACGATAAATTCAATTTCAATAAAAAATTCGCGCTTACCATTGGAATAAAAGCTACTTCATATGACCATATTCTTTTTACCGATGCAGACTGCAAACCGATTTCAAATCAATGGCTAAAGAATATGGTCGCGCCTTTTCAAGAAGACAAGTCCATTGTGGTTGGTTATGGAGGCTACTCATCGGAAACAGGGATTGTAAATAAAATGATACGAGCCGAAACTCACCTGATTGCCCAACACTATTTTGGTATAGGTAAACTAGGCTTACCTTACATGGCGGTCGGTCGAAATATGGCCTACAATAAAAATTTATTCTTTGAAGGTAAAGGTTTTTCAAATCACCAGCATATAAATAGTGGTGATGATGATTTGTTTATGAATGAAAATGCAAATCAAACAAATACGGCATTCATATTTGACAGTAATTCTTACACTCAATCTATTCCTAAAAAAACTTGGGCAGAATATTTAGAACAAAAGAGAAGACATCTGACTACTGGAGTGCGCTACAAACTTGCAACTCAAGTGTTGTTGTCTGTGATTACACTAATCAATTTGACTTTTTATTTATTTGCTGGATTTTGTTTATTTTTTAAATCCGTCAATATCGCTGCCCTCACAGCATTAATATTAGTATTCGTTGCAAGTATGGCTATTTCATACAAAGGATTAAAAACCTCCAACTCGTTAGACCTTCTTCCTTGGATTTTTATCTGCGATATCTTTATAATATTGTTTTATCCTTTTGCATTGTGCTATAATTTTTTGCAAAGTGGCAGTTTATGGAAAAACTACTAAACAACAACCTTTCAGATAAGGCGAAATATGATTATACCCTGGTTTGCAGAGCCTTGGATAATAATGATGAAAAAGCCTATGCTGAAATAATGGCCCGATACCGAGAACCCATTTATTACATGCTTCTCAAAATGATAAGAAGCGAAGTTGATGCTGAAGACCTCACAATTGAAGCATTTGGAAAAGCATTTAAAAAGCTCGAGCAATATGAACCAACTTACGCATTTAGCACTTGGCTTTATAAAATTGCAACTAACAACTGTATTGATTTTATTCGAAAGAAAAAAATGAAAACTCTTTCTCTTGACGCTAATCAAGAAGGTGAAGAAAACAGCAGGAATTACGAACCTATTGCATACACACTGACTCCAGAGGAAGAAATCATACAGAATCAGAAAATAATATTAATGCATAAAGTGGTTGATCAACTCAAACCGCGTTACAAAGCTCTAATTGAACTTCGTTATTTCAAAGAGTATTCGTATCAAGAAATTGCTACAGAAATGAAGCTGCCCCTTGGCACAGTTAAGGCTCAGCTATTTAGAGCAAAGGAATTGCTTCATGAAATATTAAAAGACCGCAGAAACAGTATTTAAACTATGTCAATTCAAATTCTAGAAAAGTATTTCCCTAACCTGACGGATTTACAAAAAGACCAACTTGTTCAACTACAGGGGTTATATTCCGAATGGAATGAAAAAATCAATGTTATTTCCAGAAGGGATATTGATGAATTAATGGAGCGTCATATTCTCCATAGCCTTAGTATTTCTCTTTTCTATGATTTGGACAATGGACTGGATGTTTTAGATATAGGAACGGGCGGTGGTTTCCCTGGAATCCCTCTTGCCATCATAAATCCTACTTCAAATTTTGTTTTGATTGATAGTATTGGTAAAAAAATTAAAGTTGTAAATGGGGTATGTAAATCTTTAGGTCTTAAAAATTGTGTTGGATTGCATGAGAATGCAAAGCATCACAAATCCATATATGACATTGCCTTAAGCAGAGCAGTTACAGCATTTGATCCGTTTCTAGAGTATACAACACCGTTATTAAAAAATAATGGCAAAATCCTCTGTTTGAAAGGAGGGGACTTAAGTCAAGAACTTAAAAACGTGCAAAAAAGCGTCAAGCTGTTTTCTATTTCCGATAAAATTGAAGGTGAATTTTTTGAGATGAAAAAATTGGTTCAATATTCAAAATAAATTGCGCTAAAAACCCGATGAATTGCTCACTGCATGATCCTTTTAGCGAAAAAAAAAATATTTGGATAAACTTTGATAGTTCATCTAAAATAGTTCTACTTTTGCGGCTCGTTTTGCGATACAAATAATACACTATAATGAAAAGAACGTTTCAACCGTCGAATAAGAAAAGAATAAACAAACACGGCTTTAGAGAAAGAATGGCTTCTAAAGGTGGACGTAAAGTATTAGCCAGTCGTAGAGCCAAAGGACGTACGAGACTAACTGTTTCTGACGAGATACCTAAGAAATAAATTTGGGGTTTCCCACTTATTATATTAAAAAGGGCGGTTTATCCGCCCTTTTTTTATGTCTTAGAACTTAACTTTGCGTTTTAATTTATCGATATGACTTATGATTTTTGTGTAGTTGGTGGAGGTATTGTTGGATTGGCTACTGCCTATAAGCTTCAGTGTAAATTCCCCAATCAAAATATTCTAGTACTGGAAAAAGAGAATCGATTTGCCCCACACCAAAGTGGTAATAACTCTGGAGTAATTCATTCAGGAATCTATTATAAGCCGGGTTCTTACAAAGCAAAAAACTGTGTTGACGGCAGGCGTGAATTGGTTGCTTTTGCCAAAAAGCATAACATTGCTTATGACATCTGTGGCAAAATCATAGTTGCCACTGATGAAAGTGAATATCCATTTTTGGAACAGATTTATCAAAATGGTATTCAAAATGGAGTTGAAGATATCGAGGAAATTGGCCCTGATAGAATTAAAGAAATTGAGCCTCATTGTGAAGGTATAAGGGGACTGCGCGTCGGATGTACTGGAATTATCGATTATGTGGGAACTACTGATAAATTAGCAGAATTACTTGTGGGTTTAAATCCTAATTCCAAAGCATTAACTAGTCACGAGGTCCTTTCAATAAGTAAAAAAGAAGGAATTAGCATCGTAGGTACAAACAATGGTGATTTTAGAGCAAAGCGCATGATTTTTTGCGCAGGACTGCAAGCTGACCGAATGGCCAAAAAAGATGGTATAAATATCAAAGAAAAAGTTGTTGGTTTCCGAGGCGATTATTACGAATTAACAGCAAAAGGAAAACACAAGGTTAAACACCTGATTTACCCTGTTCCAAATCCAGATTTCCCATTTCTAGGAGTGCACTTTACAAGAATGACTGATGGTGAAATAGAGTGTGGACCAAATGCCGTTTTTACATTTAAAAGAGAAGGTTACGGAAAAACGGATTTCAATTTAAAAGATACTATCGATGCCTTAACCTATGGTGGCACATGGAAGCTATTTTTCAAAAACATCTCTTTCGGAATTAATGAATATCGCCGAGCGTTTAGCAAAAAGCTATTCTTAAAAACACTTCAGCGCTTAATTCCATCTCTTACAATGGAGGATCTTAAACCAGGAAGAGCTGGAGTAAGAGCAATGCTTTTATCAACAAATGGTGATACTAAAGATGATTTTAGAATTGAATACAAAGACAACAGTATTCATGTTTTAAATGCTCCAAGTCCTGCTGCAACAGCTTGCTTAGCAATCGGAAACGATGTAGTTAATATGGCTATAAAGCACTTTAAACTAGAGTCCAACTAGTCACCCACGATTTAATGTTTAATTGGAGGATCCTTGATGAGATAATGAGCTCTGCTGTTTGGATTAATCATTGTTGAATCTCTAGGGCCGTACTTTAGCAAATGATGCATAAGCTTCATTTGACATTCAGTCATTCCTTTTCCTCCATCATTAGATTCCATAAAATTATTACATTCTACTAGTGGACATGGTTTATGACCCTCACAACTCGTGCAAGGACCCAACCGATGCTCATAATGACCCAATCCTAAGCCATGGCCAACTTCATGGGCTATATGAACTCCTATACCCCAAATATCGAACTCTTTAGTATAAACCTGATACATACCTTCAAAATACAAAACGTTATTCTGAAACCCAAAACCATCTTTACAGCTCCTTGTCATACAAATATTTCGACCACCATAAGCTCGAGGCTTAATCCCTGAAAGCAATATATGAACACAGTGTTTTTTTTCGAATTCTGTAAGTAATTCATTTTCTAAAACAAATTCTCGATAAAGGTCTTTATGATCGTACTTCCCATAAACCTGTGTCTTAGATCCATTGTTAGAATTCCAGAATTTGATATCAATAATCCGAAACCGAATTTTAGAATCCTTTATATGCTTTCCAATTAACGGAATAGGCTTTTCAACATTACTTAGAAATTGATTAGCTCCACGAATTTCACCTCGAAGCCAATCTATATCAGGAGCTGTGTCTTGAAAATTCCCATTCCCAAGCGAATCATTAAACACATGAAAAATAAAGTTCAGTGATTTTATTTCCTCTTTTTCTAATTCAATCTCTAAGAAAGAGTTCGGAATGTTTTGAGTAGGCTCAAATGATTGCTGGATAAGTGAACACCCTAGAATACTAGATATGAGCAGAATCAGAAATACAAATAGCTTAAAATTCATGGGTTAAAAATAACCAGATTTCCGTCAATGGAAGTGTTATTCTACCAACTTATACTTGGACTTAATCTCCTCCCAATTCCAAATAAAATGTGCTACAATATCATCTAGTCTTTTCAAGAAAAGTGGGTTTGGTGAGTTCATATTTCGAAAATAAGAATCTTGATACTGATTCAATTCGTATTTAAAAAACACCGCCTTACTCATTGCATAATGAATATTCTTAGAAGGCATATTTATACAATTCATATAGCTCTGATAAGAAGCTACCAACTGTTTCAACTTTTCCTTATCAATATTCAAGGCTGTTGAAAGCTTATTAAATACACTTTCAACCAATCTAACATCTTGGTAATTATTGAAAAGCTTTGGCACGTATAATAAGTTGCCCGCAATTACTATAAGAAGAAATTTATCGGCAGCATTAGCAGAGATGGTTGGAGCTATTTCAAGTTCTGGGTCTTCATTAATTAACAGTGCTACTTCTGGAAAGCCAATATCTACCAACTGCAAAATTCCAGCAGTAAAGCTTTCTGCTAGTTTTTCTTCAGAAATTTTTCTCTTAGTTAAAAATGATATCACTATACTTAGTTTCTTTGGTTTGAACAAAGCTAAATCTTCTCACATGGGGCTTTTTTGAATCCCAATTTTCAGTTTTCAACAAAGTTATTAACGATGTTTCGGAATTGTTAATAACCCAAAGCTATCCATAAAGCACTACAAAACAGTATGTTGTGTTTTATTTTCCACTTAACAGACAGAGGTCTTCATCGATTTAATAAAATGCACTCTTATTGAATTAACCGAACCAAACGGTCGTTTTCCAAGACAGGAATCACGTTCGTAAAGTCCCTTTGAAGGCAAAACTCAATGTCTTTTTCAAGGTCCAACCTACCCAATCTCCTTCGGTGAGAAGATGTTTTTAAAAAGTTATTTAGATCGCCTTTTGATGATTCAAACAATAAGTTCGCAGACGTGGCTGAATCTGATAAATCAAATGAATTCTCATCGACTAACAGGTTATTGACCACTGCACCTGCGAATAAAGAATCCTCCATATTGTAGCGTCCTTTCCAACCTGCACAAAGCAGCAAAACATCCCTATTCTCTTTAACCAAATAGCTACAAATGGCTGAGATATTTAAAAAGGACCCTATGATTACTTGGTGTGCATCTTTAGAAACTTCAATAGCTCTAGTTCCATTTGTAGTAGTTATGACTGTAGTTTCACCCTTCAACTTTTCATCCATATAGTGAAAAGGCGAATTACCCAACTGAAATCCTTCTACTACCTCACCCTTCCGCTCTGCCGCAACAATAAAACCTTGCTTCTTGTAATCTAACGCTTGCTCAATATGCTCAACTGGAATCATTGATTTAATCCCACATTCGAATGCTGTGCACATTGCAGATGTTGCTCTAAACACATCAATAACGACAACGATGGCATCATCATTTCTATAAAACTGATACAGGTCAGGCGAGTATGCTACTTCTAATGTTGGCATTACTTAACCTTTATAAAATGGAAGTTTAACTACTGAAGCTTTCACTGACTTATTTCTAATTGAAATAAAAATATCATTACCGACTTTATTAGTTGGTACATTGATATATCCAAGTCCTATGGCTTTCTTTAATGATGGAGACATGGTTCCTGAAGTTACCACACCAATCTCATTCCCCTCTGCATCGACTATTGGATAACCATGTCTGGGAATACCCTTATCAACCATCTCAAAAGCAGCTAACCTTCTGGTAATGCCCGTTTCTTTTTGATTTACTAAATATTCTCTATCTATAAAATCGCCTTTGTTCAGTTTTGTAATCCAACCTAATCCAGCTTCTAGTGGAGAAGTCGTATCGTCAATATCGTTTCCATACAGACAAAAGCCCATTTCTAATCGTAAAGTATCTCTAGCAGCTAATCCTATTGGCAAAATATCGTTTGAAGCACCAGCCTTAAAAACTCCATCCCAAATTGCATTTGCATTCTCATTTGGAAAATAAATCTCGAACCCACCAGCTCCTGTGTAACCCGTGGCAGAAATAATCACATTATCAATTCCAGCAAATGTCCCAATCTTAAACGTGTAATACTCCATCTCAGCAAGATTAACATCAGTAAGACCTTGCAACGATTCAGTTGCCTTAGGTCCTTGCACTGCTAAAAGTGAAATTGAATCACTTTTATTTTCCATTGTTGCTTTGAAGGTGTTATGAGAAGAAATCCAATCCCAATCCTTATCAATATTTGATGCATTTACCACTAATAAAAACTCTTCACTAGAAATTCTATAAACTAATAAATCATCTACTAATCCACCCTTACCGTTTGGAAGACATGAATATTGAATTTTACCATCAAATAATTGAGAAACATCATTGCTCGTGACTTTCTGAACGAGTTGCTCTGCCTCCACTCCTTTTATGTAGAACTCACCCATGTGAGAAACATCAAATACTCCAACAGCAGAGCGAACATGAGCATGTTCTTGGTTAACTCCAGTATATTGAACTGGCATATTGTAGCCAGCAAAAGGAACCATTTTGGCGCCTAACTCTATGTGCTTATCAGTAAGTGCAGTGTTTTTCATGTAATTTTTTTATCAAAAATGAAGTGGGCAAAGTTAATCATCTGGCTGTATCGTAGATTCTTCAATTCTTGTAATTTTGGCTTCTAATACTCAATCATGGTAATATTTAATACTGAAAATACACCGAGATGGATCATCTTCACGATCGATCTGTTGATTAGTATTTTTTCGCTATTACTCGCCTACCTGCTTCGTTTCAATTTTAATATCCCCTTAGACTATATAGAAACGTTTGTTTACATTTTTCCAATTGTGCTTTCTTTAAGAATTGCTAGCTTCTTCATATTCAAAACATACTCAGGAATTATTCGCTACACTTCAACCATTGATATGCAGCGCATTTTTGTTATTGTTAC